>Ga0316628_100000008_pt1 | contig 202120 bp, 161 predicted proteins | sample OWC_Aug_M2_C1_D5_FD_207648 | JGI IMG/M metagenome (GOLD analysis project Ga0316628, IMG submission 207648) | Wetland soil microbial communities from Old Woman Creek delta, Ohio, United States - OWC_Aug_M2_C1_D5_C | ecosystem: Environmental > Terrestrial > Soil > Wetlands | place: USA: Ohio...
CGCTGAAGGAGGGCCGGCTGACGCCGCCGAGCTCGTCGCGGCCGATGCAGCCGAGCTCCTCGAGGTCGCGCTTCAGACGGTCCATGTTGACCCGGATGTCCATGATTCCCCCTGCTGTCCCCCATTATACGCCCTGAGATACGCTCAATCGTGCCCTAGCGAGAGGGGACCAGAGTTTCGTGTCCCCGATTTGTCGGACGTCTACCCCCACCGTGCCGACCGCACGATAGCGGGGACAGGGTATCATGTCCCCATTAAGGCGAGCATGTCCAGCACGGCCCGCTCGATGCCGACGACAGCCGCCCGGGCGACGATGGCGAAGCCGATGCTGAGCTCGACGATCTCGGGGACGGCCACGATCGGGCCGACGTTCCGGTAATCGAGGCCGTGCCCGCCGTGGACCTCGAGCCCGATCCGGGCCGCGAACGCGGCCGCCTGGCGGACGGCCTCGAGCGCCTCGGCCTGTTCGGCTCCTTCCTTCAGGTCGGCGTACCGGCCGGTGTTGATCTCGATGAGATCGACCCCGGCGTCGCGGGCCGCCTGGATCTCGCCTTGGTTCGGGTCGATGAAGATGCTCGTCCGGATGCCCGCCTTCCGCAGCGCTTCGATGTGGGGCCCGAGGGCCTTCTTGTTCGCCGCGACCTTCAGCCCGCCCTCGGTCGTCAGCTCTTCCGGCCGCTCCGGGACGAGCGAGACGACGTCGGGCCGGATCTCCTGAGCGATCGTCCTCATCTCCTCCGTCGCGGCCATCTCGACGTTGAGCTTGGTCTTGACGGCCTGCCGCAGCAGCCGCAGGTCCCGCTCTTTGATGTGCCGGCGGTCGCCGCGGATGTGGCAGACGATGCCGTGGGCCCCGGCCTGCTCGGCGAGCAATGCGACCAGCACCGGCTCGGGCTCGGCCGCGCGGCGGGCCTCCCTCAGCGTGGCGAAGTGGTCGATGTTGACGGCGAGTCTCATCTCATCTCTCCCCGATGCGCCGGCGCACGGCGTCGGCCACGAGCGTCGCGCACGTCTCGACCGTGGCCATGTCCTTGGCTTCGACCATGATCCGGGCCAGGGGCTCGGTCCCCGAATAGCGGAGGTCGACGCGGCCGTCCCGGCCGATGTGGCGGCGAGCGACCTCGAGCGCGGCCATGACCTCGGGGAGCTCGGCGAGATCCGGCTTGCGCCGGACACGGACGTTGACCAACGTTTGGGGGAACTCGACCAGGCCCTCGACCAGCGCGGCGAGCGGCTCCTCCCGCTCCGCCATGACCTCGAGCATCCGCAGGGAGGTCAGCAGACCGTCCCCGGTCGGCAGGTCGTCGAGGAAGATCGTGTGGCCCGATTGCTCGCCGCCGAGATTGGCCCCCCGCGCCACCATCTCCTCGTGGACGTACTTGTCGCCGACCTTGGTCCGGACGAGACCGAGGCCGCGCTCCCCGAGCGCCCGCTCGAGGCCCATGTTGCTCATGGTCGTGGCCACGACCTCGCTCGTCCTCAGCCGCCCGGTGTCCTTCATGTGCAGGGCCTGGACGAACAGGGTGTGGTCGCCGTTGAGCAGGCGCCCGTTGGCGTCCGCCCAGAGCGCGCGGTCGGCATCCCCGTCGAGGGCGACGCCGAGCGAGGCCCCGGCCTCCCGGACCCGCGCCGCCAATCCCTGCGGGAAGAGAGAGCCGCAGCCGGCGTTGATGTTCCGTCCGTCGGGCCCGGCGTTGATCGTCTCGACCTCGCAGCCGAGAGCGCCGAGGACCCGCGCCGCCAGGGCCGAGCTCGCGCCGTTGGCGCAATCGACGACGACCTTGAGCCGCGACGCTCCCCGGGCCCGCGGCCGGACGAGGCCCCGGAGATAGTCCGCGTAGTCCTCGGCCAGCCGGCCCTCGACCCCGACGTCCTCTTCGTGCCCCGGCAGGCGGCCCCGCCCGCTCAGCACCTCGGCCTCGATCTCGAGCTCCCACTCGTCCGGGATCTTGACCCCGAGCGGCGAGAAGACCTTGATGCCGTTGTCCTCGAACGGATTGTGGGAGGCGGAGATGACCGCGCCGGCCGAGAAGCCGTGGGTCTTGGTCAGGTAGGATACCGCCGAGGTCGGGATGACGCCGGCCGAGACGGCCTCGCCGCCGGCGGCCCGCACGCCCCGGGCCAGGGCCCGTTCCATCCAGGGCCCCGACTCCCGCGTGTCCCGGCCGATGAGGAGCCGCGTCCCCAGGCCTTTCGCCTCCAACAGCTCGACGAGGGCCTGCCCCAGGCGGGAGATGGTCGGCGGATCGAGCGGGAAATGTCCGGCCACGGCCCGGACCCCGTCCGTTCCGAAGAGCCTCTTCTTCACTTCGCGATCTCCCGCTTCCTCTTGGCCGCGGGCGCGCCGGCCGCCCGTTCCGATTCGATGACGACCGTGACCCGGGCGCTCGTCTGCGAGCCCACGAAGCGGAGCTCGGGCCGGGGCAGGATGATGTCCGCGTCAAAGACCGTCGACTGGGTCAGGCCCGAGACGTCGACCGGAGCGGTCGTCGCGGCGTCGGCGGCGCTGACCCGGCTCTCCGGCCCCTGGACCATGACCGAAGCCGGCTCGATCTCGATGCGGGTGATGCGGGCGCCCGGGGCGGGCTTGCCCCGGAGCGCCGCGTGGACCTCGAGCGCCGCCTCGGCCGTCCTTTCGAGCTTGATCGTGACCTTGGACGGCGAGATCTGGACGACTTGAGCGCCCGGCGGGACCTCGATCATCGAGGCGTTGAGCGGGAACTCCTGCTGGTGGACGGTGGCCCGCTCGAGATCGATGCGGGCGGCAAGGCTCGAGGGCCCGATCTCGCTGAGGACCCGGTTCGGGGCCCGGATCGTCACGTCGATCGTCGGCACCGGCCGCTCGACGATCTCCAGGCCCTGCGGGACGTTGCGGGTCTCGAGCGGGATGGTCAGCGACTTCTCGGAGGAGACCTTTTCCGCCGGGACGAGGAGGAGCCAGAGACCGAGGGCCAGGAGGAGCGAGATGAGCTTCAACGGCCAGTCCCGGGTGATCCAGCGGGTCACGAGCGCTCGTCTCATCGGTCCCTCAGATAATCGAGCAGCCGTTTTTCCATGGCGTCCTTGTCGCTGAACCGCTCCAGCTGGCCCTTGATCGCCAGCGACACGGTCCCGGTCTCCTCGGAGACGACGATGACCGCCGCGTCGGTCTCCTCGGACAGCCCGATCGCGGCCAGGTGCCGGGTCCGGGTCTGGAACGGGCTCTTGAGACGATGGGCCGCCGGCAGCGGCAGGAGACAGGCCGCGGCGACGATCTTGTCGCCCTTGATGATCACCGCGCCGTCATGGAGAGGGGAATGGGGGTAGAAGATCGAAACGAGCAGGTTCTTCGAGAGGATCGCGTCGACCTCGGCCCCGCGGTCGGCGAAGCTGGAGAGCGAGATCTCCTTCTCGATGGCGATGAGGGCCCCGATCTTCTTCTGGGACAGGAAGTCGATGGCCTGGAAGAGGTCCTCGATCTTCTCCTGGAACGAGCGGAAGACGAAGGGCCGGCGGAAGGTCCGCGAGCCGATCTCGGTCAGGAAGCGCCGGATCTCGCCCTGGAAGAGGACGATGACGGCGATGATCAGGTACTGGACGAAGGAGCGGATGATCCGGTTCGAGACGGACAGGCGGCCCCAGCTGGTCAGCAGGTAGAGGGCGCCGATGAAGGCCAGGCCCACGGCGGCCTGGTAGGCCTTGGTGTCCCGGATGAGCAGCAGGACGGTGTAGAGCATGAAGGCGATGAGGAGGATGTCGAGAACGTCGAGGACGGTGATCTGTCGCAGGATGGTCAGGGCGTCAGCGAACATGGCCGGCGCCTCCCGTCCCCAGGATGGCCTCGGCCGTGCGGACGGCCCGGGCCACCGGACCGACGTCGTGGACCCTCAGGATGTCGGCCCCGCGCTCGGCCGAGAGCACGGCCGCGGCGATCGTCGCCTCGAGCCGCTCGGCGGGCGGCAGGCCGAGGATCCTCCCCAGGAAGGCCTTCCGCGAAAAGCCGACGAGCAGCGGCCGGCCGAGCCGGCGGAAGGCCCTCTGACCGCGCAGGATCTCGAGGTTGTCCTCGAACGTCTTGCCGAAGCCGATCCCCGGGTCGATGATGATGCGCTCGGCCGGGATGCCCGCGGCCTCGGCGGCGCGGATCCGTTCGTCGAGAAAGGCCGCGATCTCGCCCATGAGGTCATCGTAATGCGGGGCGTCCTGCATGGTCAAGGGGGTCCCCTGCATATGCATCAGGACGAGGGCCGCGCCGGAGCCGGCCACGACATCCGCCATGGACGGGTCGGACCGCAGGGCGCTCGTGTCGTTGACGATGTCGGCCCCGGCCTCGAGGGCGGCCCGGGCCACCCCGGCCTTGGTCGTATCGATGGAGAGAAGGGCCTGGACCTTCGGACGCAGGGCGCGGAGGACGGGGATGACGCGGCCGATCTCCTCGGCTTCGGGGACGGGCCGGGAGCCCGGGCGCGTGCTCTCGCCCCCGACGTCGATGATGTCGGCCCCCTCGGCGGCGAGGGCCAGGCCGCGGTCGATGGCCTTGCCGGGATCGAAATAGGCCCCGCCGTCGGAGAACGAATCGGGCGTGACGTTGAGGACGCCCATGAGCCAGAGCCGGGGGCCGAGGATGAAACGCCGCCCCCTGGCCTCCAGGGTGCGCGTTTCTCCGCTCATGGTCCTCGCCGGGCCCCGCCTCAGCCTTGCCCCGGGGGCTCCCCTGTGGCCGCCGCGGCCGCCGGACCAAAGGCCGTTCCCTGGGCCGGGACCTCTTTCTTGACCTCGGCGATGGCGTTGATGTCGTCGGAGCTCAGGGACTCCTTCTCGAGGAGGAGCTCGGCGATCTTGGCCAGCTTGTCCCGGTTGGCTTCGAGCAGCGCTTGGGTGCGGCTCAGGCTGCGCATGACGATCTTCTTGACCTCGTCGTCGATGCGCTCGGAGGTCCGCTCGCTGTAGTTCTTGTTCACGGCCAGGTCGCGGCCGAGGAAGATGAGGTCGTCGCGCTCGCCGAAGGTCAGCGGCCCGAGCTCGGACATGCCCCACTGGCAGACCATCTTGCGGGCGATCTCGGTCGCCTTCTCGAAGTCGTTGGCCGCGCCCGTCGTCGTCTTGTTGAGGAACAGCATCTCGGCCACGCGCCCGGCCATGAGGACCGAGAGCTGGGCCTCGAGGTATTCCTTCGTGTAGGTATAGCGGTCGTCGAGGGGCAACTGCTGGGTCAGGCCCAGGGCCAGGCCCCGCGGGATGATGGTGACCTTGTGGATGGGGTCGGCCTCGGGGATGAGGGCCGCCGTCAGGGCATGGCCGGCCTCATGGAAGGCCGTGTTCCTCTTCTCCTCGTCGCTGATGATCATGCTCTTGCGCTCGACGCCCATGAGGACCTTGTCCTTGGAGGACTCGAGGTCCTTCATCGTGACCTTGTCCTCACCCAGCCGGGCCGCCAGCAGGGCGCCTTCGTTGACCAGGTTGGCCAGGTCGGCGCCGCTGAAGCCGGGCGTCGAGCGGGCCAGGACCTTGAGGTCGACGTCCTCGGACAGGGGGACCCTGCGGACATGGACGCCGAGGATCTCCTCCCGGCCCTTGACGTCGGGCATGTTGACGATGATGCGCCGGTCGAAGCGGCCGGGCCGCAGGAGCGCGCTGTCGAGGATGTCGGGCCGGTTGGTCGCGGCGATGAGGATGATGCCCTCGTTCGAGTCGAAGCCGTCCATCTCGACGAGGAGCTGGTTGAGCGTCTGCTCGCGCTCGTCGTGGCCGCCGCCGAGCCCGGCGCCGCGCTGGCGGCCGACGGCGTCGATCTCGTCGATGAAGATGAGGCAGGGGGCGTGCTTCTTGCCCTGGTCGAAGAGGTCGCGGACGCGCGAGGCGCCGACGCCGACGAACATCTCGACGAAGTCCGAGCCGCTGATGGAGAAGAAGGGCACGTCGGCCTCGCCGGCCACGGCCCTGGCGAGCAGGGTCTTGCCCGTGCCGGGCGCGCCGACGAGGAGGACGCCCTTGGGGATGCGGCCGCCGAGGCGCGTGAACTTGCGCGGCTCCTTGAGGAACTCGATGATCTCGCCGAGCTCGTACTCGGCCTCCTCGACCCCGGCCACGTCCTTGAAGGTGACCTTCTTCTGCTGGCCCGAGAAGAGCTTGGCCCGGCTCTTGCCGAAGGCCATGGCCTTGTTCCCGCCGGCCTGCATCTGGCGCATGAAGAAGATCCAGAAGACGATGAGCAGGACGAAGGGCAGCGAGCTCATGAGGATGCTCAGGATCGGGCTGCGGGAGGTGCTCTTGACGTCGATCCCGACCTTGTGGGCGCGGAGGACGTTGATCAGGTCGCTGTAGCCGGTCGGGGCGATCGTCTTGAAGGTCTGGCCGTCGGTGAATTTGCCGTTGATGGCCGTGTCCTGGATGGTGATGCTTTCGACCTTGCCCTGTTCGACCTCGTTCATGAACTGGGAGAACGAGATCTCCTTCTTGGCCATCGAGGGAGACTGGAGGAGGCTCCAGGCCAGGACCAGGATGATCCCCGCCGAGATCCAGAAGAGGAGGCTGCGCATCGGCCTATTCTTGGTCTGGGGCATAATGATCCGTCCTTTTGAGACCATCATTTTATCACGTTTCACGGCGGAAAAACAGGGGCATGACGCTCTGACCGGGGACATGATATGAATGGGGACATGTACTCTGTGTACGTGTCCCCAGTTCTGTTTCTTCGCGTCCCTTGTTTCGGTGGCAAGAAGACGGGAGATGAGCGGACATGACTCTTTGTGCATGTCCCCGATTTTGAGTCCCCGTGAGATTCCTGAATCTCCAGCCCCGTCTACTCCTAAGACGGAACTAAGGAAAAGCGTTTGCCTCGTTATGGCCGCATCGTATATCCCGGCGTCCCCCATCACATCACTCAACGCGGGAACCGGCGCCAGCGAGTCTTCTTCTCGGACGATGATAAAGCCCTCTATCTCGAGCTGCTGGCCCGGTGGACCAGGGCCGCCGGCGTGGCGATCTGGGCCTATTGCCTCATGGACAATCATGTCCACTTCGTGGCTGTCCCGGAAACCGATTCCGGGCTCGCTGTGGTCATCGGAGAAACCCATAAAGCCTATACGAAGTACATCAATAGAAGAGAGGGCTGGACAGGGTACCTTTGGCAGGGGCGTTTCTCCTCGTTCCCGATGGACATGCCCTATCTCTATCGGGCCATGCGCTATGACGAGCTCAATCCCGTCAGGGCCGAGATCGTTGCCAAGGCCTCGGATCATAATTGGTCGAGTGCCCGGGCTCATGTCTCCGGGACAGACGATCCTCTCGTCTCCCGCAATCCGCTGGATATGAGTCGCGCCGAGTGGGAAGCCTATCTTATGGCGGGGCTCATCGAGCCCGAAACGGTTCTCTTTCGAGAGCATACGAGTTCGTGCAGCCCGTTGGGTGACGAAGGCTTCTTGAAGAAGATCGGATTCTTGACTCCTTTTGAATGACGGGAGCACATGTCCCCTCCTTAAGATGGGGACACGTACAAAGAGTACATGTCCCCTTGCTAGCCCCCTTTTTTTCTCAGGCGGGCGGTGGTATAGAAAGGGGCATGAACCTCCACCCCGTCGACCTCGTCATCATCGCCGTCTACCTCGTGGCCGTGGCCATGATCGGCGTCGTCGTCCGGCGGCAGGCGACAAAGAAGCTCGACTCGTTCTACCTGGCCGACCGGAACGTGCCCTGGTGGATGCTCGGCCTCTCGGGCTGCTCGAGCTACATCGACATCGGCGGGACGATGTCCATGATCGGGCTCATCTTCTACGTGGGGCTCAAGTCGATGTGGGCCACCCACATCTTCTGGGGCTGGTTCATGATCTGCTTCTACATGGCCTTCCAGGCCAAATACATCCGCCGCTCGGGGGTCATGACCTTCGCCGAATGGAACGAGACGCGCTTCGGGGCGGGGAAGGACGCCGAGGCGGCCCGGCTGGCGGCGGCCCTTTTCCTGCTCGTCCTCATGGTCTGCAACCTGATGTTCATCAGCGTCGGGACGGGCAAGTTCGCCGAGGAGTTCCTGCCCCTGCCGCGCTGGGAGGCCACGCTCGTCGTCCTGGCCGTCGTCGGCGTCTACGTGACCCTGGGCGGCTTCTTCGGCGTCATCCTCACCGACGTCTTCCAAACGCTCCTCATCGGCGCCGGCGCGGTCATCATGGCCTTCATGGTCTTCGCCAAGCCGGCCGCGACGACCTTCCTCCACAAGGACCCGTCCTGGTTCTCGCTCGCGCCGTCCTGGACGCTGTGGTCGGGGTTCGCCGGGGAGACCCCGGCGGCCTACCAGCATTTCGGGCTGTTCGGGCCGCTCATGGCGGCGGGCTTTTTCTGGATGGTCTTCCGGCTCCTGGCCGGGCCGAACGTCTGGGATTTCCAGTTCTTCCTGACGACGCGATCGCCGCGCGACGCGCAGCTGGCCGCCGGAATGTGGACGGTCGGCTACAACCTGCGCTGGATGCTGGGGGTCGCGTTCATGGTCCTGGGCGCCTTCTACCTGGGCTCGCAGGCGGGTTTCGACGCCGAAAAGATCATGCCCCTCGTCCTGCTCAAGATGCCGGTCGGGCTGCGCGGCCTGTTCATGGCCGTGCTTCTCGCCGCGCTGATGTCGACGATCAGCGCCATGATCAACGTCACCAGCTCCGTCGTCATCAACGATTTCATCAAGCGCTACATCGCCCGGGACCTGACGCAGAAGAAGCTCGTCCGGCTGGGCCAGATCGCTTCGGTCGCGGCCGTTCTCATCGGCTTCATCTTCTCCCTGTCCTTCTCGAACATCGTCACCGCCTGGGAGATGATGGTCTTCGTCGTCGTCACCGTCATCCTCGTGCCGGCGACCCTGCGCTGGCACTACTGGCGCTTCGGGGCCAAGGCCTTCGTCTGGAGCATGGCCGTCTCGGCCGTTCTGATATCGCTCCGCCTGATCCTTTTCAAGGGCCTGCACGCCGCCGCCTCCCTGGCCATCGACGTCGGCATCGGGCTCGTGACGACCCTCGCCGCCGCCGCCCTGGCCAGGCCGGCCGACATGGAGGTCCTGGTCAAGTTCTACGCCAAGGTCCGGCCGTTCGGCGTCTGGGGCCCGGTCCGGCGCGAGTGCGTCCGGCGCGGGCTCGTCCCGGCCAGGGACAAGATGCCGAAGGTCGACGTCTTCAACGGCTTCGTCGCGGCTGGCTTCCAGTTCTCCCTGGCCATCCTGCCGTTCTACCTCTTCCTGCGCAACTGGAGGTCGCTCGGCATCTGGGCCGCCGCGGCGGCCGCGATCGCCGTCGTCCTCTACTTCAGCTGGTACAAGAACCTGCCCTCCAAAGACGAGCTTTAATGATTTCGGTTCATCTGATCTGCAGCGCGCATCTCGACCCGGTGTGGCAGTGGCGGTGGGACGAGGGCGCGTCGGAGGCGCTGGCGACCTTCCGGAACGCCGTCGACATCCTCGACGGCCATCCCTCGCTCATCTTCTGCCACAACGAAGCCGTGCTCTACCAGTGGGCCGAGCGGCTCGACCCGGCCCTCTTCGACGACATCCGCCGCCTCGTCCAAGCCGGGCGCTGGGTCGTCTCCGGCGGCTGGTTCATCCAGCCCGACGTCAACCTGCCGGGCACGGAGTCGCTCATCCGGACGATCGCCGAGGGCCGGCGCTATTTCCGCGACCGTTTCGGCGCCGCGCCGCGGGTCGCCTACAATTTCGATTCGTTCGGCCACGGCGGCGGCCTGCCTCAGATCCTGCGCCAGGCCGGCTACGAGATGTACGTCCATATGCGCCCCCAGGCCGGCGAGCTCGTTCTCCCCGCCGATCTCTACCGCTGGCGGGGCGTCGACGGCACGGTCATCCCGGCCTACCGCATCGCCGTCGGCCTCTATCACACCGAACACGACAACATCGAGACGCGGCTCCGCGAAGGCGTCGACCTGGCCCTGAGGCTCGACCGCGACGTGCCGGTCTTCTGGGGCCTGGGCAACCACGGCGGCGGAGCGACCCGGCGCGACCTCGCGGCGATCGACGCCTTCGCCGCCCGGGAATCGCGCGTCCGGATCGTCCACAGCACACCCGAGCGGTTCTACGACGCGGTCCGGGGCGCGGCGGCCGCGGCCCCGATCCACGATGGCGACCTCCAGCGCTCCTTCACCGGCTGCTATACCTCGCTCTCCCGCCTCAAGCGGCAGGCCGTGGCCGGCCTGGGCCGCCTCGTCCAGGCCGAGGCCGCCTCGTCCATGTCCTCCCGGCTCGCAGGCGCCGCCTTCCCCGAGTCCGAGCTCCGCGAGGCGTGGAGGCTCCACACGTTCAACGACTTCCACGACGTCCTCACCGGCACCTGCGTCGAGCCCGCCGAGCGTGACGCCCTGGCGCAGTACGGCCGGGCCGAGGACATCGGCCGTCAAGTGGCCCTCCATGCCTTGGCCGCTCTCAACCGCGGCAGCCGCAACAGCCCGTCGCTGCCGGTCACCATTTTCAACTCCAACCCTTCGCTTCCCCGCGTCCCCGTCGAATTCGAATGCATGGTCGATCACCGGCCCTTCTGGAAAGGCCGCTGGCGGATGCGCCTCTTCCGCGCCGACGGCCGCGAGATCGCCTGCCAGGAAGAACAGCCCGAATCGCTCCTGCCCTTCAACGACTGGCGCCGCCGCATCAGCTTCATCGCCGATCTCCCCGGCGTCGGCGTGTCCCGCTATGAGCTGAAAGCTGAGGAAATCCCTGCTGCCAAAGACGGGGGACACGGACCTTCGGTACACGTCCCCAAACGATCCGCCTCGTCGCCGATCGCCCACCGGCTCGATCCGCGGAGCGGACTCGCCGCTTCGATCAAGCCGGCCGGCTTCACCCGCGCTCTGGCCGGGCCGCTCTTCGAACCGCTCGTCACCGAGGACGCCGCGGACTCCTGGGGTACGGACCACGGCCGCTGCCGGCGCCTGGCCGGCCGCTTCCGCCCCTCCCGGCCGCCTTTCGTCGTCGAGCATGGCCCCGTCCGGACCGTCACCCGCTCGATCCTCGTTTATCGGGGGAGCCGGGTCGTGATGGACGTTGTGGCCTATCCCTCGTGGCCCGTCCTCGAATTCCGCTTCCGCGTGACGTGGAACGAGGAGCGCCGCCGCCTGAAGTTGCGCCTGCCTGCCGCCCTTTCCGATCCGCGCCTTCTCGCCGAGGTCCCAGGCGGCGCCATCCTCCGTCCCGCCGACGGCGAAGAGCACGTCCACGGCCGCTGGCTCGTCGTCGAGGGCCGTTCCGCAGCCCGGGCCGCGGCCATCGGCGTCGCCTCGAGCGGACAGCACGGCCTGGACTTCGAGGACGGCGAGCTCGGGCTCTCGGTCCTTCGCGCCTCGGCCTACTGCCACGAACGGGGCTTCGATCTGGGGACACGTCCCGCCGGCTGGAAATTCGCCGACATCGGCGTCCACGAATTCAAGCTCTTGGTCACGGCCGGCGCTCCCGCCCCGGTCCTGGCCATGATGCCCGGCCTGGCCGATCACCTTGCCGCCCCGCCGGCGGCCTACCCGCATCTGCCTTATGACACGACTCAAGTCCAGGCCGTCGAGAGCCTGCTCACCCTTTCGCCGTCTCACGTCCGATTGCTCGCCTGCAAGCGGTCCAATGACGGCCAGGCGCTCATCGTCAGGCTGCAGGAAGCGGTCGGGAAGAGGACGAAGGGCAAATTGGAGATCGCCATGCCGGCGGGGAAAGAACGGGGACACGTACAAAGAGCACATGTTCCCTTATCGTTCGCTCCGTTCGAGATCCAGACCCTGCGCGTCGAGGCGGACGGCCGCTCGCGTCCGGTCCGCCTGATCGAGGAGGATTGACCCGAGGAGCGAGGCGATGCCCGACCCCACTTCGACCCGGACCCCGCACGGCCCGACCAGCCGCGACCTTCTCAAGGCCATCATCGCGCTGAAGCCGGCCCCGCGCTGCGGGCTGTGGCTCGGCAATCCCCACGCCGCGAGCTGGCCGGGCTTGCACCGCTATTTCGGCACCAAGACCGAGGAGGAGCTCCGCCGCAAGCTGGGCGACGATTATCGCTGGATCTCGCCGAGCTTCGCCCCGACGACGTTCCCCAGCCCGGCCGCCAGGGGCATTTTCAATTTCAACTGGGAATCGGCGAAGTCCAGCCACGGCCAGGCCGGGCCGCTGGCCGAGGTCGAGGACCCGGCCGCGCTCGACCGTTTCGACTGGCCCGATCCGGCCGCCCTCGATTTCTCGGAAACGCTCGCGGCCCTCGACGCCGCCGGCCCCCGCTACCGCGCCTCCGGCTTCTGGACGCCGTTCTACCACGACCTGATGGATTTCTTCGGCCTCGAGGCCTACTTCGTCAAGATGCGCACGAACCCGGCCGTCGTCGAGGCGGCCACCGACCGGGTCTGCGGGTTCTACTACGGCGCCAACGAGCGGTTCTTCGACCTGGCCGGGGACCGCGTCGACGCGTTCTTCTTCGGCAACGATTTCGGCACCCAGCTCGATCTGATGATCAGCCCGGCCCTCTTCGACCGCTTCATCCTGCCCTGGTTCACGAAGTTCACGGACGCGGCCCATCGGCGCGGCTACCAGGTCGTGCTCCACTCCTGCGGCTCGATCCACCGGGTTATCCCCAAGCTCATCGCCGCCGGCGTCAACTGCCTCCATCCCCTCCAGGCCAGGGCGGCGCGTATGGACGCCGAAACGTTGGCTCGCGATTTCGGCGGCCGGATCGCCTTTCTCGGCGGCGTCGACACGCAGCGCGTCCTTCCCCTTGGATCGCCGGGGGAGGTCAAGGCCGAGGTCCGTCGCGTCAAAGCGGTCCTCGGGCCTCACCTCATCGTCAGCCCCAGCCACGAGGCGATCTTGCCTGACGTCCCGCCCCGCAACGTCGCGGCCATGGCCGAGGCCGCGCTCGAATAGCCCAGCCGCGCTCCGCCCGCCCCGCCTCAGGGCCGGCCGCAGGCCTCGGCCGCTTCCATCATGGCGTTGATGTTGGCGATCGGCGAGCCCGGCGGGATGTTGTTGCCGTCCTGGACGATGAGCCCTCCGCGCGGCCCGAGCCTCTCGATCACGCGCCGGGTCGCGGCCCGGACCTGCTCGGGGGTCCCGCGGTGGATGAGCATCGGATCGACGTTGCCGAGGAGGACGACCCGGCCGCCGAGGGCCTCGCCGACCCGGTCGAGATCGACCTCGTAGCCGAAGCCCTGGAGCTCGTGGATAACGAGCTCGTCGCGAAAGATCTCGAGCAGGTGGTCACTGCGGCCGCACATGTGGAGGCTGGCCCGGCCGTCGAAGTGGAAGCGGAGCCTCCGCTCGGAGGGCAGGACGACCTCGCGGAACGTCCGGGCCGAGAGCGATACGGCCAGGTCGTCCGTCCAGGCGAAGTCCTTGGGCGACGGGAGCCCCTCCTCTTCCCAGCAGAAATCGAGATAGCCGATGAGCTTGTCGGTGACGATACGCAGGAGTTCCCGGACGAAGTCCGGACGCTCCTTGGCCGCGATGAAGAGCTCGGTCTTGCCCATGAGGTCGCCGGCCACGCCGAACGGCCCGTCCGAGGTGTGGGTCAAGGCCGGATTCCGGCCCGGATAGAAGACCGGGCCGCCGAGGAAACGGACGGGGTACTTCTCGGCTACGGCGATCATCGCCTTGCGGTAGGCGACCTGCCGGGCGTTGAGCCCGCTCCCGACGAAGTCCATGGCCTCGAGCCGCCGCAGGTCCGCCTCGCACGCGACCCAGCCCCGGCCGACCCAGGGGATGTCATCATCAGGAAAGACGACCTCGACGCCGAGGCTGCCCGACTCGAAGGCGTTCTGGAAGTCGGTCCAGGCCCCCACCCATGGCCCGGTGATGGCGTAGGCGTCCGTGCGAATATTCTCCAGGAGCCACTTCTGGGCCTGGATCTGGGTCCGCAGCATGGTCTCGGGATCCCCGAAATAATCGCGGAAGCGCACCCCCATCCGGGGCACGAGGTAGCGCGTGGCGATCGACGGGATGACGGGCACGCGGTCCGCGGCCTCGAAGCGCCGGACCGTCTCGATGCGCTCGCGGCGGGCGGCCAGCTCTTCGACCGGGACGCCGATCTCGATCACGGGGTCGGCTCTAGGCGCCGACGCGGCGGATGCGGGGATCGGAGAAGAGGTCGTTCTCGTCCGTGCTCGTCGAGGAGAACTCCGAGACGACGGCCCCCCTGTCGCCGGCCTGGAACCAATGGAGGGAGTTCGGGGGCAGCGTGTACTGGTCGCCCGGCCGGAGCACGATCTCGTGCCAGACCGTCAGGAAGGGCTTGTATTTCAGAGGCACGCGGGCCCTGGCCTTGGGCGTGCGCTCGCCGGCGACGTAGAGGTAGACCTCACCGTAGCGGCAACGGAAGGTTTCCTTCTTCCCCAGGTTCCGGCCGTTGATCCGCGGGTGGCGGTGCTCGGGGCAGATCTGTCGGGGCAGGAGGACCAGCTCCTTGGCGCAGTAGCGGTCGTTGTTCTCATAGACGATGATCTCGAGCCCGACGCGGCGGATGTCCCCCAGGCCGAGATCGGCGATCTCCATCGATTCGATCTCGCTCGGGAGGACCGGTATGCGGGCCCGGCGGAGCATGGCGGCGGCCTCGGCCCTCACCTGGGCGGCATCCTTGTTTGTCATGGGCCCTCCGTTCTCAAGACGCTTTCGCGGCGTACGCAGCGATGGCCTCCGCCATCATCCGGCACCACTCCAAAGCGTATGCCTTGGACCCTTTGATGTCATATCGGGCGGGATCCCCGAAATAGCCCAACGGGGTCGTCTTCCGCGCGTCCTTCAGCCAATCCCCGATCTGCTTGGCCTTGAGGCGGGTTGGCGCAAGGGAATCGGCCTTCTTCAGATCGACGAGTTCAGGGAAGAAGGCCGCGACGAGCCCCGTCTCGCCGCCTCCCGCGTGGATATCGAGGTAGGGTGATTTCTCACCGGTATCAGGAGGCATGCGGTGCAGGAGGACCCAGGCCGGGGGCTCCCCGGTCAGGCCCATCTGACGCACGTCGGCCTCCGGGACTAGATAGCGGATGTCGAGCCCTGGGACCTTTTGGGCCTCCAAGATAGCTTGGATGGCCGCTCTTTTGTGCTGCCCGTCGCCGTGGGCGTTGATCACGAAGACCCGGCCGAATCCCATCGATTTGAGCGAGGTGAATATGTCCGCGAGCAGGGCCTTCATCGTTTCAGGGCGAATGGCGAAGCTCCCGGGGAAGACCTGGGTCGCCGAGTTGACGCCCCAGAAGAAGGGAGGGGCGACGACCGCTTTGACCCCTTTGGCCTCGAGCTCCCGCCGGGTGAGCTTGCACAGGAGATAACCCATATACGTGTCGGTGCCGCAGCTCATATGGGGGCCGTGCTCTTCGATGACGGCCATCGTCATCAGGACGACGGCGCCTTCCTTGGCGGCCTTCTCGACGTCCGGCCACGTCATGTCGACCATGGTCTCGTCGAAGATGGAATAGCCGCCGCTCGCCGGCGGGCCGGGCGGGACAGAGTCCTGGTCCGTCAAAGGCGATCCGGGAGTGAGAAGGGAGAGAGAGACGACCGAGAGGACGCAGACCAAGGCAGACGCAGGCCGATGCTTCATGTATGGCCTCCCCGCCGGAAGCCTTGGTTCAGGGGCCTCCGGCGCAACCGCGCTCAGGACTTTCCGGTCAGCTTGACCTCGGACTTGCTGGTCTGGGTCATGGGGATGCTCATGTTCGCCGCGGCGACGTCGATGGACATCTCGGACGTCATCTCGGAGGTCGCCTTGACGTACAGGCCTTCCTTGACCGCGAAGTACCAGACGTCCTTCCCCTTGGTCGTGCCGGTGAAGGTCAGGTCCTGGCCCATCTGGCTCCCGGAGCCGCTGATGGTCCCGGTGGCCTGGGTCGAGATCCGGGCGCACTCCAGGCCGTCGATCGTCTCGAAACCCTCGAGCGTATTGACGTTCTGGATGTCGATCCGGACGTTCATCGAGCTCGATTTCTCCTCGATGCTGGAGGTCGAAGGCCAGGTCTCGCCGATCTTGATCCGCTTTCCCGGCAGGACGGGGAAGAACGTCTTGAAGCCGGAGGAGAGGTTGCGGGTATCCCCGGCCAAGTCGTAGGTGATCGCTTCGGCGCCGGACACGTCCACGTCCGTTCCGAGGGGCGAGATGACCATATCGAAGGACTTGCCCTTGACCGAGCTCAGGTCCGGGGACATGTCGCCCTGGGCGCCGCTGGTCATGGTTATGACGAGATCGTCGATGGTCACGCCCAGGAGCAGGTTCTTCTCCTTGAGCCCCTTGGACTTGAAGGCGAAGGTGCCGGTGCTCGTCGTATTGGAGTCCATCGATTGGCCCATGACTTCCATGACCTGGGCCTCTTCGGCCTTGATGAGGTAGGTCAATGCGCGGCCCTTGGGCATCTTGTACTCGAGGACGGCCGAGTCGGCCGCCGGCGCCGAGGCGACGGACGCTGACGGGGCCTTGCGGACGGTCGGTGAAGCCGGCGCGGCGCCCGCGGCCAGGATCAGGGCGACGACGGACGCGGCCAGAATAGCCTTGTTCAGAGTGTTCTTCGACATGATGGGTCTCCTTTAGGAATCTATACGATTGTACCACGAACCGGGTTCTCTGGCCCCGGCCGTCCCTACGGCGCCCCGTGCCAGGCCGGAAGCGGCGGTAAAGCAAGGGCGGCGGGGAGGGCCCCCGCCGCCCGATAATGGCCGGAACCGATCAGCTCTTTTTGGTGCCCACGGCGGCCGCGTGGACCTTCTTGATGAAGTCCCAGACCTCCGGGGCGATCATGTTGTACTCTTTCGGGACGGCCCCGGCGTTGTAGGCCTTGGCGATCTGGGCCTTGAGGGCCGGCTGGCCGCCATAGACCTCGTCGAGCAGGGCCGTCCAGCGGCGGCCCAGGCCCTGGGCCTTCTCGCTCGCCGGATCGAGCCCGAGGTTGGCCTTGACCTCGGCGATGAGGGCCGCCCAGCGGTTCTGGTAGGCGGCCATGTCCTCGGGCGTGTACTTTTTCCCGAGCTCCTGGAACTTCTTCAGCTCGTCCTCCGTGAAGAACTTCTCGTGCCATCCTTTCTTGACGTCTTCGCCCATTTGAATGACCTCCATGATCTTGATGAGTTTGTCTTTGCGGATGCGGCCGTCCTTCTCGAGGCGAGCCAGGACCTGGTCGATCGCCCGCGAGGCCTCGCGAAGTCGCGCGATCTCGTCCCTGACCGCCTCAGCCTGGACCCTGAGGGCCTTGACGGCCTCGTAGCCCTTGCTCGAGAGCAGGCGCCGGATCTCGTCGAGGGAGAAGCCCATGAACTTCAGGGTGACGATCTGCTCGAGCTTGAGCAGGTCGGCGTCGGTGTAGACCCGGTAGCCGTTGGGCCGCTCGAAGCTCGGCTTGAGCAGGCCGATCTGGTCGTAGTAGTGGAGGGTCCGGACCGTCACCCTGGTCAGCCTGGCGAACTCCCTGACGAGGTATCCGTTCTTGCTCATGGCCTTGTCCACGCCTCCATTGTGCACTATGACGTAACGTCAGAGTCAAGAGGTCGGGCAAAGATTTTTGAAGATTTTCTTCGGCGGGGCGGCGGCGGCCTACCAGCGGCTCTGGCGCGCCAGATCGGCCAAGGGGCGGCGCTTCTTCGGCGGGAGGGAATCCGCCGCGTAGCCCAGAGGCGTGAAGGCCGAGGGGATGACCTCCGGGGGCAGGCCGAGGACCTCGCGCGCCGCCGCGGGATCGAAGGCCGCGATCCAGCACGTGCCCAGGCCTTCCTCGGCCGCGGCCAGGACGATGTGGGACATGGCGATCGTCGCGTCGACCTCGGCCGCGTTCCAGCCGTCCGCCCGGCGGACCCAGGCCTCGGACGGGACCGCGCAGACGCACAGGACGAGCGGCGCCTGGACGAACCAGTCGCGGCCGTAGATGCGCTGCAGATCGGCCTTCCGGTCGGCGGTCCTGATGACGATGACGCGAAAGGCCTGGCGGTTGGCCGCCGTGGGCGCTAGGCGGGCGGCCTCGAGCACCCGGGCCAGCTTCTCGTCCTCGACCGGGTCGGGCTTATAGGCCCGGACGCTATAGCGCTTGCGGATCAGCTCCTGGAAGTTCATCTCTTACCTCCCGCCTATGGGGACATGTACTCTTTGTACGTGTCCCCAGCTTGGATATTCCGTATTTGTCCTCGTTTTGCCTGAAAATCGGGGACACGTACACGGAGTACATGTCCCCACCCGGTCCCCGCCTAGTTCCCTTCTAAGACAAAGACGTAGCGGCCGCCGCCGGTCCGGACCCGGATCGCGCCGTCCTTGTCCTCCGCCCCGGCGATGCCCGCCGCCCCGGCGACGAAGCGGCCGTCCGCCCAGATCGGCGTCCCGCCCTCGCTGAGCCTGACGTCGCGGATCCCGAGCTTGGGGATGACGACCTCGGCCTCCGATCCGAAGGGGATCGTGACCTCGACCCGGACCGCAAGCTCCGTCCGCGACCAAGAACATGAAACCTCGCCCCGCACCGTCCTCGTCGAGCCCGAGGCGTGGGTCAGGTCGCGCACCATCTGGGGCTGGATGAGAATCCTCTCGAAGCCCGTCGACCCCGGCGCCTGGTCGATCCCCGCCAGCGCCTTGTAGAACCAGGCCCCGACGCTCCCGAACATGGGGTGGTTATGCGAATTCATGGACGAGCCCTCGCGGTTCTGCCACAGCTCCCAGAGGGTCGTCGCGCCGCTCGCCATCATGTAGCCCCAGCTCGGGTAGTCGGTCCTGCAGGCGATGTCGTAGGCCAGGTCAGCTGCCCCGAACCGGGTCAGGACCTCCATGATGTACTTCGTGCCGATGATGCCCGTCGTCAGGTGGACGTCGTGCTCATAGACGATGTCGTCGAAGAGCCGGCCCCACGCGCCGCCCTCTTTCGGCGTCGGGATGTCGAGGAAGAGCGGCAGGGTGTTGGCCGTCTGGGTGCCGTCGGCGTAATCGCCGGTCTTCGGGTTGTAGTACTCCTTATTGAAGGCCGTCCGAATCTCCGCGGCGAGCTTGTCGTAGGTCGCTGCGTCCTGCGTCTTTCCCAGGAGGCGGGCCGCGTCGGCCAGGATGCGCACGTCGTAGAGATAATAAAAGGAGGAGACGATGGCGCCGGGGCATTTCTCGATGGCCACCCAGTCGCCGTACGAGCTGAACTTGACCAGGCCGTTCTCGGCCTTGCTCCGCAGGAACTCGACGTACTTTTTCAGCGCGTCGTAATGCACCTCGAGGATTCGCGTGTCGCCGTAGTACTGGTACATGTACCAGCAGATCAGCGGATAGGCGGTGGCCCAAGCCGGGTCGGCGTTCTCGCCGCCCCAGACGTGGGGCACGGTGTCGGAGAGCCGCCCTTTCTCGTCCTGGACGTCGCGGATGTCGCGCATGAAGTTCGTGTAGAAGGCGGCCATGTCGAAGTTCATGATGGCTTCTTCGGCCGTGCCCTGGGCGTCGCCCATCCAGCCCATGCGCTCGTCGCGCTGGTCGCAGTCGGTCGGGATGCCGTGGAGGTTCGTCTTCTGGCCCCAGGTGATGAGACGCTGGACGCCGTTGAGGACGTCCTTGGAGGCGGCGAAGCTGCCGATGGGCTCGACCGCGGTGTGGACGACCCGGCCGCGGATCGTGGCGAGGGTGGGCGTCCCGGGGAAACCGGTGACCTCGACATAGCGGTAGCCGTGATAGGTGAAGCGCGGCTCCCATGTCTCCTCGCCTTCGCCTTTAAGGATGTAGTGGTCCTCGGCCTGCGCCGAGCGCAGGTTGTCCTGGTTGAGCGTGCCGTCCGGGAAGAGGAGCTCGGCGAAGCGTAGCCGAACGTCGGTGCCGCGCGGGCCGTGGACGCGGAGGCGGGCCCAGCCGCTGAAGTTCTGGCCCATGTCGAAAATATAGGTGCCCGGGAGCGGGTTCGTCATCTTGAACGGCACGATCGTGTCCACGACCTGGATGGCGGGCATGAGCTGGGCCGAGAGGACGCCGGCCGGGCCCTTGACCGCCTCCGCCGGGGACCAGACCGAGTCGTCGAAGCCGGGGCGCTCCCAGCCCGTCGTCTCGAGACGTGCGTCGCAGGATTCGCCGTCGTAGATGCTGTCCGCCGTGATCGGCCCGTCGGCCGCCTTCCACGACGCGTCGCTGACGATGCTCGCGACGCCCCCGTCCTCGAGCTCGACGTTGAGCTGGAAGAGGAGCGCCCGGGACTTGTACCAGCCGTTACCGAGCGTGACCGCGACCGCGTTCGGGCCTTCACGGAGGAAGCCCGTCACATCGTAGGTCGCGTAGAGGACGCGCTTGTCGTAGGTCGTCCAGGCCGGATCGAGGACGCGGTTGCCGGCCTTGCGACCGTTGAGGCGGAGCTCGTAATAGCCGAGGCCGGCGATGTAAGCCCGGGCCCGCTTGACCCGTCCCTTCAGCGTGAACTCCTTGCGCAGCTGGCCCCTCGAACCGATCCAGGCGCCCTTCCAGTCGTTCTTGCCGAGAAGCCCGGTATCGAAGCGAGTGACATCGCTCCAGGCGCTCTCGCGGCCGGCGCGGTCCCAGACGCGGACCTTCCAGTAATAGGTCTTGCCGCTCTCGAGGGCCTTTCCGGCGAAGGCGACCTGCGTCGACTTGGCGGAGGCGACTTTCCCGCTAGCCCAGATGTCGCCCTCGGCCGCATTCGGGTCGGTCGAGACGACGACCTCGTAGGCCGACTGAGCCTGGCCGCGCTGGGGATGATCGACGACCCAGAAGAATCGCGGCTTGGCCATGTCGATGCCCATGGGATTCACGAGGTATTCGCAGCGAAGCGAGACGGGCGCGGCGGGCCCGCTCGGCTCGGCGCCGGGGGTCGCGGACGCCAGCAGCAGCGTCCATAAGACGGCCGCCGCCGCCAAGGCCGCGCGCCGCTTCAGAAGAGGCTTCAGACTCGTCAGGGGAGACGGGTTCATCGGGGACCTCCAGGATGTCGGCTGACCCCTAATTACCATAGGGCCGTCAGAGGGTCAATTCGGCTCGCGGCAGGGGCTTGGCTTTGGGCATCCGCTATAATGGTATTTCGTAAGACTGAAAGGAACGGATGTCTTTCAAGAAGGCTTTATGGATATTGCCGCCGGTCATCCTGGCCCTTTTCGTCGGCGGGAGAAGGTACTCCGTCGTTACCGACGGATATGACCTGTCCCGGTTCCGCCAGGATGCCAGCCTGACGTCGGTCCCCGATGAGCTTCGGGGCCTCGTCGCCTCCAACCGCCAGGCCGTGCGGACGATCCTCTCCCAAAAGCGGGATCGCAGCCTGCGGTTCGTCATCATCGGGGATACGGTCTCCGACGACAACGTCGTCTTCAAGGACTTCCTCGGGGAGATCGCCGCGCTCGAGCCGCGGCCCTCGTTCATCGTCCATCTCGGCGACCGCGCCGCTTCGCCGATCATTGAATCCTACGGCGCGTACTTCAAGGACATCCGGAACGCGCCGTGCCCCATCCTCCACGTCAACGGGAACCATGACCTGCGGGAAGAGGGCGAGCGGATCTCCCAAGCCTTCTTCGGCGCCCGGGACTTTTCCTTCGATCGGGGAGATATGCGCTTCATCTTCATGGACGACAATCCCGAGCAGGGGCGCCGTGGCGGGCATGGCCGCTTCAGCCCGGCCCAGCTGGCCTGGCTCGAGGATAGGCTCAAGGCCCCCCATCCGGCCCGGAAGTTCTTCTTCGCCCACTTTCCTCCGCAGGCCCCGTTCAAGGACATCGACCCCGGGCCGGCGCGCTTGTTCACCCCGCCCCTCGAGAACGAGAAGGAGTTCCTGGACCTCCTGGCCCGCTACCACGTCGTCCTGGCCGCCTTCGGCCATCGGCACGTCTATGCCTCGAGGGTCTATGACGGCGTCCTCATGGTCATCACCGGCGGCGGCGGACAGAACAACTTCTTCGATCCGCAGGTGGACGTGCCCCGGTTCACCAAGAAGAACCATTACTCCGTCGTAGATATCCCCGACGCGACACCGGCCGGGCCGCTCGAGGGAATCCTGTCCTGCATGGGCAGGGACCACGAGACTTTGTCCGTCCTGTCGTTCTCCCAGCCAGCCTTGACCGCCGGCGCCGGAAGCGGCCCCGTCGTCCTCGGCCCCTCTCCTGCCCCTCCGAGCAGCCTGTTCCGGGGCGGCCTGATGCCGGATCCGATTCGGTCGGGCGAGTCGAACCGGACGCCCTGAGCGCGCGCCGCGAGTGCGACGGGGGGACGTGTTCATCATGGACCTCCAGGGATCTTGACTGACCCCTAATTATCCTGCGGTCGCCAGAGGGTCAATGCGGCCGCGATCAAAGGCCGAGGGCCTTGACGAGAGGAGGGGCCCTCCTTATAGGATTAGGCAACTCCGTGGCGGACGGATCCTACTTCGAGAGAAAGTGCGCATGTCGTCCAAGAGCCCAGCGGATTCGTCGACTTCCGCGCTGAGGTCGTTCTTCTTTCTGGCTTATGCCCTGACCTGGGTTCTTCTTGGACCCTGGTTCTATATCTTCAATAGGATCTATCACCAGAAGATCCCGTCCTGGCTCTGGATCCTGGCGCCGCTGGCCTTCATCGGCGGATGGGGGCCGACGGTCGCCGCGGTCGTCGTGGCGGCGCGAACCGGGGGCCGGGCGGCCGTTCGCAAGCTTCTCAGGTCGATCACGATCTGGCGAGTGCCGGTGCGATGGTATCTCGCGACGTTCATCTTGCCGCCTCTGATGGCGGCGGCGAGTCTCGCGATCGTCGATGGAGGATTCGCGACCCTCCGGCGGTTCGACGCGTGGGCGGCACTGACCGGGATCCCTGCGGCCTACCTTCTCGCCCTGCCCTTCGGCCCGCTCGGCGAGGAGCTCGGATGGCGCGGATTCGCGCTGCCGCGTCTCCTGCCTCGCTTTGGCCCCGTAAAAGCGAGCCTCCTTCTCGGGGGCATCTGGACGCTCTGGCACCTGCCCATGATGCTCTGGAGTCCTGGCGCTTCGCTGCCGTCCTTCATGACTCTGTCTTTGTCGTCGGTGGGGATCTATGCCGTGCAGATCACCGCCGTCACCGTCATGATGACGATATTGTTCCTCGAGACCAGGGGCAGCGTCCTTCTCGCGATCTGCGCCCATCTTGCTTTCAATACGGGCGAGGCCGTCCTGTTCGGCGGGCTGCCCGACCTTGCGGATGAGCAGCGCCGGGCCGTTTACCTGGTCAATGTGGCCTTGTGGGGCCTCCTGGGGTGTGTCGGCCTGCTTTGGCTTAAACGGCGGAATGGCTTCCGTTCGACTTCTTGACCCGGAAATGGGGTTCCTGTAAGATAAGGCGGCTTCCCGGTGGGGCTGTAGCTCAGTTGGGAGAGCGCTTGAATGGCATTCAAGAGGTCGCCAGTTCGATCCTGGTCAGCTCCACCACCGAAATAACCCCGTTTCCCCCTGATAAGTCACCGTAGGTTTTTCGGCTTTATTCTATCTTTTTTTGCCGGGCTTCCTGAAGCATGAGCAGCGGTGAGATGTCAACGAGGAATAGCCCGCAGGCGAAGCTGTCGCTCTAGCCCGGATGCCAGACGCCCGCCAGGATTTTGACTGCGGGCGCCCTCGAACGCCGCCGTCCGGATCAGCCGCCTTTCTTCGCCGGCGCCGCGGGCCCCGATGCCTTGATCGGGTAGGGCGGTTTGCGAAGCGGGGCGATGGTCTTGACGCCCTCCAGCGTCAGCTCGATGGCCTTCTCGAGCTGCGGATCGCGGCCTTGGACCTCGAGGTCCGGCCTCTGCTCGACGACGATATCGGGGTCGACGCCGTGGTTCTCGACGACCCAGCCGCCGCCCGGGCCCGGTTCCCACCAGGCCCAGCCCGGCGCCGTGACCATGCTGCCGTCCATCATGGGCGGCAGGCCGCCCATGCCGACGACGCCGCCCCAGGTCCGTGTGCCGACGAGAGGCCCGATCTTTTCCTTCTTGAAATAGTAGGGAAAGAGATCTCCGCCCGACCCGGCCCGTTCGTTGACCAGCATCACCTTGGGCCCGAAGTAGCCGGCCTGCGGCACGAAGTCCTTCCCGTCGCGCGGCGAGAGGGCCAGGAGGACGCGGCGGCCGAGCTTTTCGGTGTAGAAATCGGGCGACCAGCCGCCGTGGTTATAGCGCTCGTCGACGATCAGGCCGTCCTTGCCGAGCTGGCCGGCGAAGTACTTGTCGAACATGACGACGCCGAGGACCGAGGTGTCGGGCACGTGCATGTAGGCCACCCGGCCGCCCGTGGCCTGGTCGACCTTGCGGCGGTTCGTCTCGACCCAGTTGAGATAGCGCAGGTTGCCTTCGCTCGGGATCGTCCGCACGAGGACGTCCCAGGCGCCCTGGGCCGAGGGCTTATCGTTGATCTTCAAGGTGATGATCTTGTCGGCCATGTTCTGGAAATAGGCGTACGGCTCCCGGTCGGCCCGCACCGGCTGGCCCTCGACGGCGATCAGATAGTCGCCCTCCTTGACCTTGAGGCCCGGCTCGGTCAACGGGGACCGCGTGGCGTCCGACCAGTTCTCGCCGGGATAGATCTTCGTGATGCGGAAGACCTCGCCGTCGGGCGTCAAGTCGGCGCCGAGGAGCCCGACGCCGACCCGCTTGCGGTCGGGCATGTCGCCGCCGCCGACATAGGTGTGCGACGTGTCGAGCTCGGCGATCATGTCCCCGATGATGTAATTGAGGTCGCTCCGGTGGGCCACCCAGGGCAGAAGGGTCTCATAGCGCTTGCCGATGGCCGCCCAATCAGCGCCGCCCATGTTCGGGTCCCAGTAGAAATCGCGCTCGACGCGCCAGGCCTCGCGCAGGAGCTCCGGCCATTCGACCTGGGGATCAGAGAGGACCTGCATGGCCCCGGTATTGAGCCGGCCGTCGCCGACCTTCTTCCCGGGAGCGGCCTCGGTGATGCCGAGCATGCCCTCGGCGGCGTAGATCATCTTGGCCCCTTCCTTGTCCACCTCGTAGTCCTGGGCGCCCTGCATCACGACCTTGTCCTCCCGCTTCTTGACGTCGAAGACGTGGAGCGTCGGTTGCGGGGCGGGCCCGGGGGCGGCCAGCTGCAGCGCTTCCATCGGGAGGGAGAGGTAGAAGAGCTTGTCCTTCCGCACCACGAGATGCCTGTAGAGCCCGGCCGGCACCGGAACCTGGGACACACGGGCGGCGAGGCCCGGGATGTCGATCTGGATCGGCTTCACGGCCGGCTTTTCCTCGGCCTTCTTCTCCGGCGTCTTCCCGGCCGGAGCCGCCGATTCCGGCTTCTTCTCCTCGGCCTTCTTTTCTTCAGTCCCTTTTTCCTCATCGCTCTGGGGCCCGTAAGGCGCCGGTTCTCCGGCCTTGAGCGTCAGGGCGAAGACGCCGTACAAGTTGTGATAGCCGAACCGGGTCTCGAGGGCGCTCTGGACGGGCATGAAGAAGCGCGCGGACAGGAAGTACAGGTACTTCCCTTCGGGGTCGAAGACGGGATTGCCGTCGTCATAGAAGCCCTCGCCCACCTGGTAGGATCTCTTCTCGGCCGTCGAATAGAGGAAGATGACCTCCTTGCCGCTGCCGGTGAGCGGCTTCGCGTAGGCCAGCCAGAGACTGTCCGGCGACCACGACGCGCCCATCCGGCTGAAGTACTCGGCCGTATCGACCCGCGTGGTCTGCTTCGTGCCGACGTCCACGATCCAGAGCCGCAGCATCTTATCGGAGTAGGCGATCTTCTTCGAGTCGGGGGACCAGGCGAGGTTATAGAGATAGCGCGTCTCCGCGCCGTCCTTCGTGATCTGGACGGCCTCGCCTCCCATTTGGGGCTGGATATAGAGCTCGTATTCGCCCGTGCGGTCGGAAAAATAGGCGATGGATCTGCCGTCGGGAGACCAGGAGGGGTTGAGCTCATGGGCGGCGGGAGTGGCGGTGATGTCGCGCGGGCTGCCGTGCTCGGCGGGAAGCGTGAAGACCTCGCCGCGAGCCTCGACCAGGCCGCGGGCGCCCGCCGGCGAGATGTCGAACGCGCCGATGGCGTTGCCGAGGTTCTTGAACTCGGCCCGGGCGGCGACATCGTCGCTCGCGACGGTGATGGGGATGTTGCGCGCCTCGTTCGTCTTCAGGTCATAGGCGTAGAGGAGGCCGCCGTTCTCATAGACGATCGCGCTCTGGCCCAGGCTGGGCCACTTGATGTCGTATTCCGCATAGTGGGTGAGCTCGGTCGTCGTTTTCGTTGCGAGATCGGTGCGATAGAGGTTCATGACCCCGTCGCGGTCGGAGATGAAATAGACGGCGTCGCCGTGCCACATCGGGAACATGTCCATGGCCTCCGTCGTCGGCAACGCCTCATAGGTCTTTTTATCGAGGTCCCAAATGGCGATGGGGCTCTTCCAGCCGCCCCGGTAGCGCTTCCAGGTCCGGAACTCCTGCGAGGTGTAGTTGAAAGCCAGGCGCCGGCCGTCCGGGGAGAAGCTGACGAGCGAGGCCCGGGGCAGGTTGAGCATTTCCGGGACGCCGACGTCGGGCGGGATGAGGAAGAGGCGATCGAAGTCCGGCAGGTCCGAGGCGCGGTTCGATCGGAAAAGGATGCGGCCGTCCGGTGACCAGCCCAGGACCATGTCGTTCGACGGATGGAAGGTGAGGCGCCGCGGCTCGCCGCCGCCGGCGGGGATGACGAAGACATCGTTGTTGCCGTCATACTGGCCGGTGAAGGCGATCCATTTGCCGTCGGGCGAATACTTGGGATAGAGCTCGTCGCCGGGATGCGCCGTGAGGCGGCGGGCCGGACCGCCGCTTGCGGAGGCGGTCCAAAGATCGCCGGCATATACGAAAACGACCTGGTCACGCCAGATGTCAGGCTGGCGCAGCAGCCGCGTCGGACCGGCCGGGGCGGCCGTCTGCGCCCATCCGGTGGAAAGAAGCAGCAGCACCGCCGCCGCAATGAACGTCCATCGTGCCGTCTTCATGGTTGTCCTCCTTGAATCGAGTTCCCGTATCCCCCCGCTTCAAGGTACCACCTCTGCGTGAGGTTTTCAACCGGCGATCCTGAAGGAAAATTTACGATTTCTTGACAACTCGAGGCCGCGACGGGGCTATCATATCCCGGGAGAACAGGCCATGTCGGATGTGAACGGAGCCGCGCGACGGCGGAGTTCGAGGTTCCGCGCCGCCGCGGGCGGGGCCCTGATCATCGCCCTGGCCGCCTCTGCGTGCATGACTTCAGCTCCCCCACAGACGACGCCGCCCGCCTCCAAAGTCCTCAGTCTGCCCGGCTTCAGGGTCTCGCCCCCGAATGGCAGGGGTTGGAAGGGTGATGCGGACCGGGCATCCCGGACGGCCACGTTTTCCAAAAAATACAGCGGCCTGGTCCGCGCTGTGTTCGACGAACAGCGCATCGCCGAGATCTTCGTGACGCCCCTGATCCTGCCGCCCGCGCAGTGGTCGGCGGCCCGCGAGGATCTCATGGCCTCCCTCAAGAGCGAAGACGGCCGCCCGTCTGCGCGCTGGAGCTCCCGTCCCCTTCCTGACCGGATGGTGGAATATTCGACGAGCGAAGACTTCGTCGACCTCACGAAGGAGGATCTCGGCCTCGAGACCTTCATCGATGAGCCGGGGTTCAAGGAGAAGACGCTCATCGGGATCTGCTTTCCGGCCGACCTCGAGACGACCCACCGGTACTTCGAGATCAATATCCGCATCACGGAGGTCGACACCTTCCCCAGGCTCCACGCCGACCAGCGGCTTTCGCTCCTCGACGCCGTCGTGGCGAACCTGGAGATCGTCGGGCCCTTCGAGGACACGCCGGAACCGACCGGCGCCCTGGCCCGGGCCGTGCTCGCGGGGGATCTTGAAGCCGTGCGAACGGCCGTCGACCGGGGGGCCGACGTCAACGCCAAGCTTCCCGATTGGACATTTTTCGAGATGGCGGCCCTCTGCGACTGCCGGGACCTTGCGGGGATCCTCGAGCGGAACGGAGGGATCGCCGCCGTCTTCGGCGGCGAGACGGCCTTGAGGCCGTTCGAGCTTGCGCTTATCGCCGACATGCCCGAGATCGCGGCGCTCTTCCTCGACAGGGGGATTACGTTGGAGCCGGCTCCGGCGGACGGGCCTCCGCCGCTCGCGCTGGCCGCGGGACTCGGCTACGCTGAGATCGCGGCCAAGCTCATCGAGCGCGGCGCGAGCGTCGACAGCCGGGCGGTAGGCGGCCGGACGCCGCTGATGTTGGCCTGCGAGTCCGGCTCCATCGAATGCGTCGAGGCCCTGATGGAAGCGGGCGCCGGCCTGGACCTGCAGTCCGAGGACGGAGGCACGGCCCTCCTGACCTCCGTTGATTGGGGCCGGACCGGCATCATGCGCCTGCTCCTCTCGAACGGCGCCGACGTCAACCTTCAAGACAACGAGGGCTGGTCGTGCCTCCTCGTGGCCGTCTTCCAGGGCGACGCCGGGCTCGTCGATGAGCTGATCGCCGCCGGGGCCGACCTCGATGCGAACGTCTATGCGACCGGCCGGACGGCGCTCGTTCAGGCCCTCGAGGACGGGAAGTTCGACATCGCCCGTAAGCTCATCGACGCCGGCGCCGACGTCAATCGGCACAAGGACGGCCAGGTGACCCCGCTCATCTCGGCCGCCGCCCAGGGCCGGGCCGATCTCGTCCGGATCCTCATCGATAAAGGGGCCGAGGTCAACGTCCGGACCGACGACGGGCTGACGGCCCTCTCGATGGCCGAGGCGACCGGCCGGGCGGCCGTCGTCGAGATCCTTCTCAAGGCCGGGGCCAGGAAGATCCCTACGCCGCGGGGCGCGGTCCGAGGACCTTCCTGATGAGCCGGGTGATCTCCGGGACGGTGAAGGGTTTCATGATCAGCTCCCGGATCCCGTTCCGGCCGATGACGCCCCGGTCGACCCTTTCGCTGAAGCCCGTGCAGAGGATGATCGGGACGTCCGGACGGATGGCGGCGGCCGCTTCCGCGAATGCGAGTCCCGTCATCCCGGGCATGATCTGATCGGTGATCACGACATCGAAGTCGCCCGGGCTCGTGCGGAAGAGGGCCAGGGCGGCATTCCCCCCGGCGCTCGTGCTGACTTTATAGCCGAGGGTCTCGAGGGCTTGGGCCAGGCTGCGCCGTTGAGCGGCCTCGTCCTCGACGAGCAGGATGCGCTCTTCCCCCCGTTCCGGCTCGAGCGGCCGGGCGGCCTTCGCCGGCAGCGTCGCAGTTTCGAGGCGGGGAATATAGATGTCGAAGACGCTGCCTTTGCCGGGCTCGCTCCGGACCATGATGGTGCCGCTGTAGGTCTTGATGATGCCGTGGACGACGGCCAGCCCGAGACCGCTCCCTGCCCCCGGCTCACGGGTCGTGAAGAACGGCTCGAAGATCCTCTCCGCGACCTCGCTCGACATTCCGCAGCCGGTGTCCTTGATCGTCAGGCGGACGTAGGGACCCGGCTGGAGGTCGGGGTAGCGCATGGCCGTCGCCGCGTCGACGTCCATCGGGGCGAGCCTGATCTCCAAGAGGCCGCCGTTCGGCATGGCCAGGGCGGCGTTCTGGCAGAGATTGACCATGATCTGGTGGATATGCGAGGGGTCGGCCATGATGACGCCGCTCCGGGGGTCGATCGTCTCCCGGATCGTGACGTTCTTCGGCAGGGTCGAACGCAGAAAGAGGATGGCCTCGGTCACGATCGGGGCCATCTCCACCGGATTCCGCTCCCATTCCCTTTGCCGGCTGAAGGTGATGATCTGCTTGACCAGCTCCTTGCCCCGGTTGGCCGCTTCGAGGACGAGCTCGAGAGGCTGACGGCAGGGATCGTTCGGGCGGAGATCGAGGAGGTTGAGCTCCGTGTTGATGACGATCGTCCCGAGGATGTTGTTGAAATCGTGAGTGATGCCGCCGGCCAGCGTGCCCAGCGCCTCCATTTTCTGCGCCTGACGGACCTGGCGCTGGAGGGCGTTTTCCTGGGTCACCTCTTTTTCCGTGATCAGGCCGCCGACGAGCTTCCCCGCCGGGTCCTTGGCCGGAGAGACCGTCACTTCGAGCTCGACCGGCTTCCCGTCGGGGATCGAACGCGCCAACGGGCCGTGCCAGTTCTGTCCTTGGGCCACGGCCTTCCGGACCAGGGCGGCCGCGGATGGGTCGCCGGTCAGGAGATCGAAGTAGGCGCGGCCGACGGCCTGGGCTCGCGGCAGGCGGTTGATGGCCTCGAAGGCCGAGTTGACATAGCGGATCGTGCCGTCGAGATCGATCATGATGACCGCGTCCGAGGCCTGCTCGAGGGCCGCGCCCAGACGGAGATTCTCCTGCTCGGCCAGGGCCTGACGCAGGGCTTCCGCCCTCCTGCGCTCCGTGATGTCCACCGATGTCGAGAGGACGACCTGCTCGCCATGCATGCTGAGGACGTTCGACGTGATCTCGGCCGTGAAAGGCTCGCCGGATTTCTTGAACAGGGCCTGCTCGCGGGCCCGGAAAGAGCCTTTCTCCCGAAGCTCGCGGGCGAAATGGGCCGCGGCCTCGGCATCAGGCCAGAGCCTCAGGGCCCTCCCGGACCGGCCGACGGCCTCATCCCTGGAATGGCCGTAGAGGGCCACCCACGAATCATTGACGTCGAGGAACACGCCGTCCTCGAGACGGCTCAGGGCGGCGGCGGCGGGATTGTTGGCGAAAGCCGTGGCGAACTTCTCTTCCGAATGGCGCAGGGACTGCAGGGCTTCCGCTTCGGACGTCGCGCTGCGGCGCAAACCCGCGGCGCTCTGCCACAAGAAGCGGGAGAAGATCAGGATCAGGGCGATGACGAGGAGGACCGCGGCCGTGGCGGCATCGAACACCCCGCGGGATCTGGCGAAGACGAGCAGGAAGCCGAGGGCCAACGGGACGAGGATCGCGGCGGGCAGCATCCTCCGCAAGAGCACCCCGGCCGGCCCGCGGCTCAGGACCAGGGCCATCAGACCGCTTTCGCGGTCGGCCAGCATGAGGCCGAAGCCTAGAGCTATGAGCGACACCACCGTCGGCCAGGCCACGGCCGTGACGTTGGGCAGGCCGTAGAATTCCGACGCGCCGTAGAGAAAACCGACGGCTGGCACGAGGCTCACCATGCAAACCACCAGCCCCGCGTAGGAGGGGATCTTGCGCCGGCCCCAGGCCAAGCCCAGCAATCCTACCCCGAGCAGGATGACGGGAACCATGCCGAAGGGTCCCGCCCGATTCGCGTGGCCGGCGGCGTCCGCTCCGAGGGCTCCGCGGGCCAGGATGCGGTCGACTCCCACGTCGTACTTGAAGACCTGCTCGATGAGCGTCAGGAGGCCGATGAACAACACGAGGAGCGCGAGCGCCGCGACGGCGACCCGCTTGGGCAAAGCGCGGGACGTAAAGCCGAAGAGGAGGAGGGCCATCCCGCCCAGCAGGAGGCAAAGCGAATCGCTCGTCTCAGGGACGATCATGCCGGACGCTTCCCAGCGCGCCGCCCATCCCGTGAACCAAGTGACCAGCCAGAAACCGCCGTTGAGTGCAGGGATGACGCCGGCGATCCGGATGCCCCAGGCCGCGAATCGCGAGTTGCTGACAGTCTCCGCCGGATCGGCCGGCCCCGACGGGTTCAGAAGCGGATCCATTGACAAAAACTGCCTCCTTTGAGGGAGGCCTCGAGATTCATGATATTTGCCGCTCACGAGCGTGTCAAGAAACGCGGCTCGCGCCGCGATCTGCCGCTACTGATATCAGATCCTGAAGAAATAGGCCGGGAGCCTAGGGGCCCTTGCCTAGGACGATCTTATACCGGCGGACGAGGACCTCGTCCCCGTCGCCCGGCGTCTCGATGGTATAGAAATATCCGCCGCGGGCCAGGGCCATCGGCTTGCTCGGCGCCAGGAGGAAGTCCCAGCCGTCGTATTTCGGGACGCTCGCCCGGCCCCGATAGCGTCCTTGCCTGTCGAAAACGTCCCCGACGAGCGTCCCCTCGCCCGGCCGGCTCTCGAAGGTGACCACCAGGATTTGGTCGTGGTCGAGGAGGAAGAGGTCGGCGATCGGCGGCACCCGCTCGGGCATGTCGGTGACCGTCTTGAACTTCGCGTCGTTGGCCTTGAAGGCGGCGATCTCCTCTTCGGTGAGCTTCCTCGGCTCCCCCTTTTTGACGATCGTTCGGACGAGCCGTCCTTCGGGCGAGACGACGTGGATCTCGTAGCGGTCGGTCGAAACGTACCAGAGGTTGTCGCGATCGTCGATCTGGAACTTGATCTGGCGGCGATAGGCGTCGCTGTGATAGCGGCCGCCGGCGTCCCGGGTCAGTCCCCATTCATACTCGTGGATCCTCAGCAGGGGCTTTCCCTGGGGCGAGCCCTTCGTCAGAGCGAGCAGCTGCCGGTCGCGGGTGTTGGGCAGGAACTCCATGACCATGAGGTACATGTTCCCGGCCGAATCCAGGCGGAAGTTGTCGCCCCAGAGGTCGACCTTGGCCACGTTCAGGAGCTTGAAATCCTTGTCGAAGGCGGTCAGCCGCCTCTGGCGGCCGTCGAGGACGAGGAGCCGGCCGTCGCGGACGAACTCGGGATCGAAGAACCCGAATTCTCCCGGCCCTTGCCCCGGCCGGAAATCCCTGCGAAGAGTCTCACGTCCGGCGGCGTTGAACCGGATGAGGGTGTTGTTCTTGCCGGAGAAGACATGGATCGCGCCTTCGCCGTTAACGCGCAGGGCGAACGGCGTCCAGCCCTCCTCGCGGAGGTTCAGGTCCTGGACGAACTTGATCTCCAGGGCCGGGCCGACCGGCCTCTCCTCGTTGACGACTTCGACAAAGTCCGGCGCCTTGAGAACGAGCTGTCGCCCCGGCTTTTGGGCGATAAGAAGGCACGGGGCGGCTGACAACACGAAGAACGCCGCCCAAGCAAGGGATCTCATTCTCATAGGACTTCCCCTTGGTTCGTTTGCGCTCAATGTACCATTCGCAGGGAGGCCTTTTCAATGCCTTCAGGGAAGCCCGGCCGCGGCACGGCACGAGGCCCGCGACAATCGGTCGGCCCGGCGAAGCGGTTCGGGGACGCGGAATCTCGAGCAGGTTTGGAGGACGACGCGAACCGAGTCCTCCGTATCGACAAGATGACCGGGCGAGACGAAGAGGGGCTGTACCCCGTCCCTCGTCCTTAGGACGGCCCCCAACGTCTCCCCATCGAGCTCGAGCGGGGACCGGCAGCCGCGCGCGCCGCATGGCTCACGGTACTCTCCGATGAGGCGGGACTTGGCGCAGCCGACCGCCGGGAGGTTGAGCAGGACGCCGAGATGCGAGGCGATGCCGAAGCGCCGGGGATGGGCGATCCCCTGGCCGTCGACGAGGATGACTTCGGGTCTCCGCTTGAGCGAGGCCACGGCCTCCAGGATGGCCGGGCCCTCGCGGAAAGCGAAGAGGCCGGGCACGTAAGGGAATGTGATTTCTCTCATCGCCGTCGCGTCCTCGAGGGGCTCGAGCGAACGAAGGTCATGGAGGCAAGCCGCAGCGAAGACCCGATCCGCGGAGAAGGCCGCATCGACGCCCGCAATGAGACAAGGCGCTTTCCCGAGCGGAACGCACCGGACCCGGCCGGCCAGCTCGAGCTGGATGCGGCGGGCCTCCTCGATGTCAGTCGGCCATTCCACGTCCGGACCGCCCCGGAGTCGGCGCCTCGAAGAGCCGCGTCCGCCTGACGGTTCCGTCAAACTCCAGAAGATCGAATTCATACCGATGCGAGGCCGAAACGACGAGACCGTCGCGGATCGCGCTCTTACGCTCCTTTGTCCGGATTGATTTCGAAGTATAGCAAAGCTATAGTGCTCAATGCGAACCCAATCATGAGCTTCTTCTCGATCCGGGCCATGCGCGAGGAGGACCTGGACTTCGCCGCGGCCGGCACGGCGGCCGAGGGCTGGACGACAGAGACCCGCCAGGAGTTCGAAGCCTTCCTGGCCTACGATCCCGCCGGCTGCTTCGTCGCCGAATGGGAGGGACGGAGGGCCGGGACCTGCATCGCGATCCGCTATGGCGGTCAGGGCTTTCTCGGCGAGATGATCGTGGCCAGGGAGCTCCGGACGAAGGGCCTCGGCCGGCCGCTCTTCACCCGGGCCATGGCCTACCTCCTCGACCATGGCTGCCACGCGATATCGTTGGACGCCGTGCCCAGGGCCGTTCCGTTCTATGAGTCCATGGGCTTCCGGGCCGTCTGCCGGTCTCTCCGAGTCTATGGGGCTTTGGCCGCGCCGCCGTCGCCGTCGTCCCGGCCCATGACGGCAGCCGATCTGGGCCCCGTCTGCGCCCTCGACCGCCGGGCCTTCGGCGACGACCGGTCGTTCTTCCTCCGCCGCCGCTTCGACGAGTCCCCCGACCTGGCCCTGGTCCAAGAGAGGGCCGGGAGGATCGACGGCTACGTCTTCGGCCGGAGGAGAGGACCCGTCGTCTGGCTCGGCCCCTTGTGGGCCAGGGAGGCCGATGCGGGGCGCGCCGCCTCGCTCCTTCAGGACGCGGCCGTCCACGCCCGCGCCCCCGAGATCCGCATGGGCGTCCTCGAGCTCAACGCCCGGGCGGCCGGTCTCGTCGGCGCTCTCGGCCTCGCCGTCAAGCCGCATCCTTCGGTCCGCATGATCCATGGGGACGTCCGGAGGGCGGCCGGCTTGTCGCTGGACCTTTACGCGATCGGCACCGCGGCCAAGGGCTGATCCGGCCCGGCGATCTAATCCAAGGTCAGCCCGATCTCCCCCAGGGCCAGGACGGTCGTCTCATAGTCCTTGTGGAGGATCGTGGGAATGCCGAGGCCTCGGGCCACGTCGACGAACATCTCCGTGTTCTCGAGATAGACGACCTCCGAGGCCCGGGCCCCGGCCATGTCGAGGGCCAGGCGGTAGATGTCCGCGTCCGGCTTCCTCATGCGGATATAGCAGGACGAGCAGAAGAAGTCGATGACGTCGGTCAGCGCGAACTTTCGTATCCTATAATCGTTGATCTCCCGGCCCTCGTTGCTGACGGCCACCGTCTTGAGCTTGTAGCGCAGTTTCAGGCGGTGGGTGAGCTCGAACATGTCCGGCAGGGGCTGCGACTGCTTGAAGATGAAGTCCTTGAAGTCTTCATAAGTGAACGGCCGCTCCTTGAAGAAGACGACCCGGTCGAGGTATTCCTCGAGGGTGATCTTGCCCTCTTCGTAGGTCCCGAACGTGAGATCGTGGCGCCGGCTCATCTCCGCGTAGGGGAAGCCGAACTCGGCCGCGGCCAGCTCCCGGGAATTGTGGTCCCAGCCGTTCGTCAGGAAGACGCCGCCGATGTCGAGGAACAGGGTCGTGACTTTCTGGGCGTTCATGGCAAACCTCCTCCGGTTCCGGGCGGCCCGATGGCGCCGGCGAGCGCCGCGGCCGTGGTCCGGATCGCATCGATCAGGCCCGTCGGAAAGACGCCGAGCCAAAACAGGAGCAGAACGAGAAGGACGAGGGCGATCCCGCCCGCCGTCCGGGCGCCGCGCCGAGGCCCTTGCGGCCGCGCCGCCTCGGCGGTCCCTTCGTGCGGCCGGGCGTACATGGCCGTGAGAACGCGCAGGTAATAGTAGAGCCCGATGACGCTCGTCGCGACGAGGATCACGACCAAGGCCCAGAGCGACGCGCCGACGCCCGCAGAGGCCACATAGAACTTCCCCAGGAACCCCGCCGTGAGCGGGATCCCGGCGAGCGAGAGCATGGCCAGAGTCATCACGGCGGCCGTCCCGGGACGGGTCCAGAAGACGCCCCGAAAGTCCTCCAAGAGGTCGGCGTCCGCGTCGGCGGAGCTCAGCAGCGCCACCGACCCGAAGGCCGCGGTCATGGTGATGATGTAGGCGACGAGGTAGAAGGCCGCCGCTTCGAGCCCGGCCGCCCCGCCGGCGAGGAAGGCCACCAGGATATAGCCAAGGTGGGAGATCGACGAGTAGGCCAGGATGCGCTTGACCCGGTTCTGGCGCAGGGCGAGAAGGTTCCCGGCGATCATCGAGGCCGCGGCGATGAGCGAGAAGACGAGGACGAGCGAGGGGAAGCGGCGGAGGCCGATCGTCCAGAAGAAGCGGAGCAGGAAAGCCAGCATGCCCCCCTTGGAGATGGTCGCCACCAGGGCCGCCGAGGGGGCTGGCGCGCCTTGATAGACGTCGGGCGTCCAGATGTGGAAGGGCACGACGGCCAGCTTGAAGCCGATGCCGACGACGATGAGCGAGACGCCGAGGATGAAGAGCGGCTTGGCGAGAGGGAGCTCTTGCGCCTGGGCGGCCCAGGTCGCGAAATCGAGAACGCCCGTCTCGCCGTAGATGAGCGCGCCGCCGAAGAGGAGGAAGGCCGCCGAGGCGGAGGCCAGGACGAGGTACTTGGTGCCGGCCTCGATGGACTCCCGGCGCTCGAGCGGGAAGGCGATGAGGACGTAAAGGGCCACGCTCAGGATCTCGAGGCCAAGGACGAAGGACACGAAATGGGCGCTCGCCGCGAGCACCGACGACCCGAGCAGGGCGGCGAACGCGGCCAGGAAGAACTCCTCCCTCCGTTCGGCGGACGGGGGGAGGTAGCTCGAGGCGACGAGAAAGATGATGAGCGTCGCGGCGAAGAAGACGCCGATAAAGAAGAGGGCGTAGCCGTCGACGACGAAAAGGACCGTCACGGTCCGCGGCGCGAGACGGCCGATGACGAAGACCGAGGCCAGGCCCGCCGCGGCGGCCAGGATCGAGAACCCGGCGCAGAGGCCGAAATGCCTCCTGACCGAGATGAGAAGGAGCAGGACGATCGCCGAGCCGGCCGCGATCCAGAGCGGGGCCAGGGCTAAGAGGTCGCCGGAGCTCACGGCGCCTCTCCTCTCACGCGAACGCCAAGATCACGACTCACGGGTGCGGCCTTCGTTTGGCCCGGAGTGGGAGACGAGTGCCGGTATGTGTCCCCAATACCGGTCACAGCCGTCCTCGATGTGTTGAGGACCGGCTGCGGATAGAGCCCGAGCCAGATGATAGCCAGGGCCAGGGCGAGGAAGACCGCGACCTCCCTCGCTCCGATGTCCTCGAGCCTCATCGCCCCCGGCTTGGTCCCATGGAAGATGCGCTGGAAGAGGCTCAGAGCGTAGATCGTCGAGGCGATGAGCCCGAGCGACGCCACAATGGCGAAGACCGGGGCGGAGCGGAACGTCCCGAAAAGGATTAGGAATTCCGCGGCGAAGTTGCCGAGCCCCGGCAGGCCGAGCGAGGCCAGGGCGAAGAGGAGCGTCGCTCCGCCCAGGCGCGGGGCCTCGTTCCAGAAGCCGCCCATGAGGCCGAGGTCGCGCGTCTTCAGCCGCTCCTGGACCGCCCCGGCGACGATGAAGAGGGCCCCGGTGCTGATGCCGTGACAGACGATCTGCAGCACGACGCCCTGCAGGGCCATCCCGTCCAGGGCGAAGACGCCGAGGAGGACGAAGCCCATGTGGCTGACGCTCGTGTAGGCCACCATCCTCTTCAGGTCGGACTGGGCGAAGGCCAGCTTGGCGCCGTAGAGGATGCCCGCGACACCGATGGCCATGCCGAAGGGCGCGAAGGCCCGTACGGACTCGGGAGAAAGAGGCAGGATGAAGCGGATCAGGCCGTACGCCCCGGTCTTGAGGAGCAGTCCGGCCAGGATGACGCTGCCCGCGGTCGGGGCCTGGGCGTGGGCGTCCGGGAGCCAGGTGTGGAGCGGCACGCCCGGCGTCTTGACGAGGAAGGCCAGGAGGAAGCCGAGCATGATCCACGGCGCCGCGGCCCCGAGCGGGGCGCCGATGAGCGCCGCGTACTCGAAGGTATAGACGCCGCTCGCCCGGCCATGGACGAAATGTAGGGCCAGGATCGAGAGCAGCATGGCCAGGCCGCCGGCCTGGGTGAAGAGGAAGAACTTGAAGGCCGCGGCGATGCGCTTCTCGTGCCCCCAGAGGCCGATGAGGAAGTACATCGGGACGAGCATCAGCTCCCAGAAGAAATAGAAGAGGAAGAGGTCCATGGCCAGGAACACGCCCATGATGCCGGCCAGGACCCAGAGCAGGTTGAAGTGGAAGAAGCCGACCCGCGCCTTGACCTCGGTCCACGAGGCGATGACCGAGAGAAGGCCGAGGAACGCGGTCAAGGCCACGAGGATGAGGCTCAGGCCGTCCGCGGCGAGATGGAAAGTGATGCCGAAGCGCGGGATCCAGGGGACCTGCCATTCGAGAAGCCAAGCCGGCGCGCCGAGAAGGGTCAGGCCTTGGTAGTGCCGGATCCAGATGACGACCACCAGGACCAGGTCCGCGCCGAGGGCGGCCACGGCGACCCAGCGGGCCCAGACAGGGGCGACGCGGCCGGCGGCCCAGGCCAACAGCCCGCCGGCGACGAGAATGCCCAGGAGCCAGAGAAGCGTCATAGGAACACCGCCACCGCGATGACGATGGCCGCCCCGACGGCTATGGACGCCGCGTACCAGCGCAGCCGGCCCGTCTGAGTCCGGGCCAGGGCGGCGTGGGCGCCGTTGGCCACACCGGCGAGGCCGCGGAAGGGGAGGTCCACGACGTCGTTCTTGTTGATCCGGGCCAGCCAGGCCAGCGGCCGGACGAAGAGGCGGTCATAGGCCCAATCGAAGCCCCAGCCCGAGAAGAAGAACCCTCCCGCACGACTCGTTCCGCCAACGCTCTCCGCGGCCCGGCCGTGTTTCGGGCCTCTCCCGTAGAGAAGCCAGGCCAGAACCAGGCCAGCCAAGACGACCGCGACCGAGATGACGACCAGGCCGATCTCCTGGGCCGTGCCGGACGGTTCCGGCCCGCGTCCGCCCAGGACGGGTCGGAGGAGGCGGGAGAAGAACGGCAGGTTCCCAAGGACGCGCGGCGTCTCAAGGAAACCCGCGACGAGAGAGAAGACGCCCAGCAAGACGAGCGGGACGGCCATGACGGTCCCCGGCCGTCGGCGGACCGGGTTCGTCACCTGCCCGCCGAAGACGGCAAAGACCATGCGGAACGTGTAAAGGACGGTCAAGAGCGCCCCGGCCAAGCCGGCGAACCAGAGCCAGAGCCCGGTCGGACCGCTTGCCCGGACCGCGGACAGGATCCATTCCTTGCTGTAGAACCCGGCCGTGACGAGCGGCACGGCGGCGAGCGAGGCGGCCCCGGCTAGAAAGGTCCAGAAGACGAGCGGGAGCTCCTTGCGGAGCCCGCCCATCTTGAAGATGTCGTGCTCCTCCTCGAGGCCGATGATGATGACGCCCGCGCCGAGGAAGAGCAGGGCCTTGAAGAAGGCATGGGTGAAGAAATGGAAGATCGCTGCCGACCAGGCGCCGGCGCCCAGGGCCAGGAACATATAGCCGATCTGGCTGATCGTCGAGTAGGCCAGGATCCTTTTGATATCGACCTGGGCCAGGGCGCTCGTGCCGGCCACAAGCAGGGTCGCGGCGCCGATGACGGCCACCGCGAGGCGGACCGGCGGGGCGAGCTCGAAGATAACGTGCATCCGGGCGATGAGATAGACGCCGGCCGTGACCATGGTCGCGGCGTGGATGAGGGCGCTCACCGGCGTCGGGCCGGCCATGGCGTCGGGGAGCCAGGTCTGGAGAGGCAGCTGGGCCGACTTGCCCAGGGCCCCGCCGAGGAGCAGGGCCGCGGCCGCGATGGCCAGGGTCGAGCCGACCGGCCACTCGGCCGCCGCCCGTGTCGCGACCTCCTGGATGTCGAGCGTGCCCAGCCGGGAGAAGATGAGGAACAGGCCGACGGCCAAGGCCGTGTCGCCGACCCTGGTCACGATGAAGGCCTTCTCGGCCGCCCGGACGTTCGCCGGTTCCTTGAACCAGAAGCCGATGAGGAGATAACTGCAGAGCCCGACGCCCTCCCAGCCGAGATAAAGGATGAGGAGGTTCGAGGCCAGGACGAGGACGAGCATGGACCCGACGAAGAGGTTCATGTAGGCGAAGAAGCGGCTATAGCCGTCGTCGCCGGACATGAAGCTGGTCGAGTAGAGATGGATGAGGAAACCAACGAAGGTGACGACAAGGGTGAAGAGGAGCGACAGGGAGTCGAGATGGAAGGCGATGCCCGGTCTGAGCCCGCCGGCCTCGAACCAGGTCCAGAAGTTCACCGTCAGCGCGTCGCCGGGCGGCGGCGAGCCCAGGAACCGCACAGCCAGGATGACGGCCAGCCCGGCCGAGACGCCGACCGACCCGGCCCCGATCGCGGCCGCGAGCCGCCTGGGCATCGTCCGGCCGAAGATGGCCAGGACGGCGAACCCCGCCAGGGGCAGGACCGGGATGAGCCAGAGGAACGTCGTCATGTCAGCCCTTCATCGTTCCGGCGGCGTCGGAATCGAGCGTCTTGAAGTGACGTTTGATCTGGAGGAGCAGGGCCAGGCCGACCGAGACTTCGGCCGCGGCCATGGCCAGGATGAAGAGGAAGACGACCTGGCCGTCGGGCCGGCCCCAGCGCGAGCCGGCGGCGATGAAGGCGAGGCCGGTCGCGTTGATCATGATCTCGAGCGAGACGAGGACGAAGAGCAGGTTGCGGCGGGCGACGAGCCCGGCCAGGCCGAGGACGAAGAGGATCCCGGCGACGACGAGCACGGCCTCATAGGGAACGGCGCTCATGGCGTGGGCTCCTCGAAGAGGCGATGATGTGAGGCCCTCTTCCGGCTCCCTAGATGGAAGGCGCCGACGACGGCGGCCAGAAGAAGCATGGCCGCGAGCTCGACGCCGAGGACATAGGTGCTGAACAGGGACAGCCCGACCTCGGCCGGCGGCACCGGCCGCGGCCCGAGGGCATGGGAGCCGCCGGCGGCCAGGACGAGGACGACCTCGGCGAGGAGGACGGCCGAGAGGATCCCCGGGCCGGCCCAGGTCCGGACGCTCGTCCAGGCGCTCCGCTTCGTCCGCTCCCCCTGGAGGTTGAACATCATGACGACGAAGACGAAGAGGACGACGATGGCCCCGGCGTAGATGATGACTTCGAGGGCGGCGGCCAAAGGCGCGCCAAGGGTGAAGAACATGACGGCGACGGCGAGGAGCGAGACGATGAGGTAGAGCAGGGCGTGGATGGGGCTCGACCGGGTGATGACGAGGACGGTCGAGATGACGGCCACGGCCGCCGCGGCGTAAAAGACGACGGCGAGGAGGCTCATGGCAGCAGGCTCCTCAGGTCCACCGGCGGCTCCTCGCTCGTCTTCTTGCCCGGGAGGACGAGGCCCGCGACCTTGTAGAAATCGTAGCCGGGGACCTTGCCGACGCCGTCGACGAGAAGGTGCTTTTTCTCGTAGACCATATTCTGGCGGTCGTATTCCGACATCTCATAATCGGGGACGAGCTGGATGGCGCAGGTCGGGCAGGCGTCCTCGCAGAAGCCGCAGAAGATGCAGCGGGAGAAGTTGATGCGGAAGAACTCCGGGTAGCGCCGGCCGTGCTCGTCCTCGGCCGCCTGGAGGGCGATGCAGCCCACGGGGCAGGCCACGGCGCAGAGATAGCAGGCCACGCACCGCTCGCCGCCGTCCGGGTCCCGGCTGAGGACGATGCGGCCGCGCCAGCGGGCCGGGAGCGGGATCTTCTCCTCGGGATAGCGGACGGTGACTTTCCTCCGGAACAGATGGAGGAAGGTCAGGACGATCGTTCGGATGATGCTGAACATGCCGCGACCTCACGGGCCTCCCTTGCCTGACTTATTCATAAAAACGCCTTCTCTCTCTATCACTTTTCTTATCGGCGTTTTTACCCTCCGGGCGAATCGATCCGGCCTCATCTGCTTCGTTCTCGGGGTTCGCAGTACTACAGAGTACAGCTTCACCCCTCGGGCCTCGCATCTGAGGGCCGCCTCGATCCGTGAATAAGCCAGGCTTGTTGATGGCGAGCACGATCGCCCCGGTGACGAGCAGGTTGAGGATGGCCAGCGGCAGGAGGACCTTCCAGCCGAAGGCCATGAGCTGATCGTAGCGGGGCCGCGGCAGCGAGCCGCGGACGAGGATGAAGAGGGCGATGAGCACGGCCGTTTTCAGGAAGAACCAGACGACCGGCGGCAGGAACCGCGGGCCCAGCCAGCCGCCGAGGAAGAGGGTCGTGATGAGGGCCGAGATGAGCGTCAGGCCGAGGTACTCGCCGACGTAGAACATGCCGAACTTCATGCCCGAGTACTCCGCGTGGTAGCCGGCCACGAGCTCGTTCTCGGCCTCGGGCAGGTCGAACGGCAGGCGCCGGACCTCGGCCGCCCCGGCGATGAGGAAGATCCCGAAACCGACGCACTGCGGCACGGCGAACCAGAGCCGCCGCTGGGCCAGGACGATCTCCCGCAGGCTGAACGAGCCGGCGAGCATGACCACGCCCATGAGCGACAGGCCCATGAAGACCTCATAGCTCATCATTTGGGCGGCGGCTCGCAGCCCGCCGAGCAGGGCGTACTTGTTGTTGGAGGACCAGGCCCCGAGGATGGCGCTGTAGACAGCGAGCGAGGACAGGCCCAGGAAGAAGAGCAGGCCGATGTTGAGATCGGCGACGAAGAGGCCGGGCGCGAAGGGGATGACGGCGAAGGTCAGGAGGACCGCGGCGATGACGATCCCGGGCGCCAGGATGAAGACCGGCCGGTCGGCGAACGGCGGCACCCAGTCCTCTTTGAGGAAGAGCTTGATCATGTCGGCCAGGACCTGGAAGAGGCCGAAGGGACCGACCCGGTTGGGGCCGTAGCGCTCCTGCCAGAAGCCGAGGAGCCGTCGCTCGAGAAAAGTGAGGCCTGCGGCGATCCCCAGGACCACGGCCAGGACGCCGACGACGATCAGGATCATCCGCAGGACCTCGCTCATGTCTTCCTCATCGCCAGGACCCGCGCGCGGGCCGGAAGATCGAGCCCCAGCCCGCCCGACGGCATCATGGGCACGCCCACCGCGCCGCGGGCCATGTCCGCCGTGAGGGTCACGGGGAGCGACAGGAGCTCGCCGCCGACCTCGAGATCGATGACGTCGCCTTCGCCGAGGCCGAGCCCGGCCGCGTCCTCGGGATGGACCAGGAGCGCCGCCCTCGGGACGAGCGCGGCCACGCCCTCGGCGAGAGAGCTGAGCTCTTCCGAGCCGTAGATGTGGTAGACGGCGACGGCGAGCGGCCCCGTCCCCGCCGGGCCCGCCTCGGCCCTCGGGCCGTCTCCCGAGAAGCCCGCCGGGGCGGCTTCCAGGGGCTCGATCAACCGCCGGCCCGGGTCCCCGCCGCGCAGCGGCCCGCCCGACGCCGTCTGATATTTGTTGACGGCCTGGACCGAGTTCCAGCCCGGCGCCCAGAAGCGGGGGATGAGGGCCGCGGGCGGCAGGGTCGTCGCGCCCTCCATGGAGAAGGCCAGGGCCGAATCGAGGTCGACCGGCGGCGGATTCTCCCGGACATGCTCGCCGGCGTGGATGGCCGTCCGGCCGCTGGCCCGGGCCGGTTCGCGCGGCACCTTCCGGCCATGGACGAGCGCGTCCGCCGCGGGCGCCGCGTCCCTGACGGGGGCCAGCTCGGGGATCCTTTCCGCGAGGACGGCCATGAGGTCGTCGAGCGTCCGGACATGGCCCAAGCCGCCGCTGCCGGAAACCCGCGAGAAATCGCACAGCCAGCGCCAGCTCTCCCGGGTCTCGGCCGTGGCCGGCGTGGCCCTGAAGAAGCGCTGGGCCCGGCCCTCATTATTGACAAGGGTCCCCTCGGACTCCGCGAAGGTCGCGACCGGGATGACGGTCGAGGCCCTGGCCGCCGTGCGGTGCTCGACGTGATCGAGGAGGATGATGTCGCCGCCGCGCTCGAAGAACGCCTCCGCCGCGCCGGCCGGCAGCCGCCGGTAGAGGTCGTTCTCCACGATGAGGACCGGCCCGGCTCCGCCCTTGAGGACCATGTCCACGGCGCTCTTCAGGCTCCCGGGGCCGAGCATGGCCAGGCCGAGCGAGTCGCACTCGGGAACGACGAGCATCAGCCCGGCCCGGCGGTCCGGTCTCGTGAGGGCCCGGGCCACGTCGCCGGCGGCCCGGAGCATGGCGGCGCTCCCCGCGCCGACGCCGGCCACGACGAGGGGACGCTCGGCTGCGTCGAGGGCCCGGGCGATCCGCTCGGCCGCCTCGGCCAGCACGGGCGTCAGCCCCGCGGCGGGGTCGGACCCCGAGATGAGCCGGGCCGCCGCGAAGCCGAGCCGGGCCGCGTCATCCGGCGCGAGAAGCATCTCCTCTCCGAAGTCGGCGAGCGAGGTCTTCCGGGCCGAGACGGCGAAAAGGGGCCCCTTGGCGTCCTGGACGAAGTTCCTGACCGCAAGATCGTGCCACAGCGGGATGCCGGCCTTGAGCGCGGCCGCCGACGGCTTCCGCCGCACCGCCTGACGCAGGGCCAGCTCGAGGAGAGGCGCCGTGTTGCCGACGTCCTCACCGAGGACGAGGACGGCGTCGGCCAGGCCGGCGTCCTTGAGCGAGGCGGGCCGGGCCGGCCCGCCGCAGAGGATCTTCAAGGCCAGCTCCGTCAGCCGCCACTCGTTGTCGGAGACGCCGGCGTAGAACCTGCCCGGCCCGACGAGCTCGCGCAGGGCGAAGTTGGCCTCGAGCGAGGCCCGCGGCGAGCCGATGCCGATCGCCGGCCGCGGCCCGCCGAGCGCCTCCTTGACGCGCCTCAGCACGAACTCGTGCGAGGCATGGTCGCCGTCGAACGTGCCTTGCCCGGTCAGGCGGGCTTTGCGGATGCGGGCCGAGCCGTTGACGAACTCGTAGCCGTAGCGGCCCCGGTCGCAGAGGAAGTAGCCGTTGACCTCGCCGTTGTAGCGGCCGCGGACGCGCCGGAGCCGGCCGTAGCGCTCGCCGGGGATCGTGTTGCAGCCGAGGCCGCAGTGGACGCAGACCGAGGGCGCGGTCGAGAGGTCCCAGGGACGCGTGTAGTGCCGCTTGAACGTCTTGTCCGTGAAGACGCCGGTCGGGCAGACCTCGACGAGGTTGCCGCTGAAGGGGCTCTCGAGCGGGCCGTCGGCGTGCCGGCCGTAGAAGAGATGGTCCCGCGAGGCGAACTCGGCGAAGTCGCGCCCCCCGGCATAATCGCGGTAGAAGCGGACGCAGCGATAGCACTGGATGCAGCGGTTCATCTCGTGGGCGACGAACGGCCCCAGGTCCTGGCTGCGGTGGGTCCGCTTCTTGAACCGGTACTCGCGGTAGACGTGGCCGGTCATGACGGTCATGTCCTGGAGGTGGCATTCGCCGCCCTCGTCGCAGACGGGGCAGTCGTGGGGATGGCTGGCCATGAGCCAGCCGATGACGCTCCTCCGGAAGGCCAGGGCCTCGGGGTCGTCGATCGAGAGGCGCAGGCCGTCGACGACCGGCTCCATGCAGGACATGACGACATGGCCCCGGGTGTCCTTTTCATTGGCGAACTTCTTGACCGCGCATTGGCGGCAGGCCCCGGCCGAGCCCAGGGCCGGGTGCCAGCAGAAGTAGGGGATGTCGAAGCCGAGGGACAGGCAGGCCTCGAGGAGGTTCGCCCCGGCGGGCGCCTCGTAGGGCCTGTTGTCGATGAAGATCGTCGGCATCGCTATCTCCAGGGGCAGCCCTTCTCCCTGATGTGCCGCTCGAAATCCTCCCGGAAGAGCCTCAGCGCGCTTTGCAGCGGCTCGACGGCTCCCGGGGCAAGGGCGCAGAAGGTGTGGCCGGGGGCGAGCTCGCGGCAATGCCGGTCGAGGATCGCCAGGTCCTCCATCCGGCCCCGGCCGGCCTCGATGGCCTCGAGGGTCTTGACGATCCAGGACAGGCCGCCCCAGCACGGCGTGCACCAGCCGCACGATTCGCGGGCCATGAAGCGCTCGATGTTGAGGACGAAGCCGACCGGACAGGTCTTGTCGTCGAGGACGATGGCCGTCCCCGTCCCGAGCCGGCTGCCGACCTGAGGCTCGTGGGTGAAATCGAAGTCGATGTCGAGCTCGGTCTGGAAGTCGGTCGAGGCGCCGCCCGGGACGAGGGCCCGGAAGGCGTAGCCCTCCTTCATCCCGCCGGCGTGGACCTCGAAGATCTCGCGCAGCCGCGTCCCCATCGGCAGCTCCCAGGCCCCGGGCCTCTTGACCCGGCCGCTCATGCCGTAGATCTTGGTCCCGCCCTCGCCGGTCGGGCTCAGCTTGCGGAACCAGTCGGCCCCGTTGTTGATGATGCCCGGGACCGAGCACAGCGTCTCGACGTTGTTGATGAGCGTCGGCTTGCCGAAGAGACCGCTGATCGGCGGGAAGGGCGGCTTGGCCCGCGGCGAGGCCCGCCGGCCCTCGAGGGCGTTGAGAAGCCCTGTTTCCTCGCCGCACATGTATCGGCCCGAGCTTGTATGGATGTGGATCTCGAGGTCGAAGCCGGAGCCGAGGATGTTCCGGCCGACGTAGCCGGCCGCCGCCGCCTCGGCCACCGCCTTCTCGAGGAGGCGGGCCGACTTCTGGTAGGCGTATCGCAGAAAGACATAGCAGATCCCGGCCTGGACGGCGTAGCAGCTGACGATGAGCGATTCGACGAGGAGGTGCGGGTCGCCCTCCATGAGCAGGCGGTCCTTGAACGTGCCGGGCTCCATCTCGTCGGCGTTGCAGCAGAGGTACTTGGGTCGCGGCGCTTCCGGTCCCATGGGAACGAAGCCCCATTTCTGGCCGGTGGGGAAGCCCGCCCCGCCCCGGCCGCGCAGGCCCGAGGCCTTGACCGCGGCGGTGACGTCCTCCGGGGCCATGGTCCCGAGCGCCTTGCGGACGGCGCGGTAGCCGCCCGCGGCCTCGTAGCCCTTGAGGTCGAGAGGTCCCCGGGCCGGGTCGATGTTCTTCGTCAGGGGGCGTTCCATGCCGCGTCCTATTGATATCTCTCCAGGATGGAGTCGATCCCTTCCGGGGTCAGATCGCCGTGGAGCTCGCCGTCGATGAGCATGGCCGGGGCGTGATCGCAGGCGCCGAGACAAGCCACCGGCAGCAGCGTGAACCGGCCCTCGGCGTCCGTCTCGCCCAGGCCGATGCCGAGGCGTCGGGTCAGCCTGTCGAGGATGCGTTCGGAGCCCACGATCCAGCACGAGATGCTGTCGCAGACGAGGATGAGGTGCCGGCCGACCGGCTTGCGGAAGACGAGCGAATAGAAAGAGGCCAGCCCGTCGAGCTCGTCGACGGTCAGCCCGAGGAGAGCGGCCGCCTCGCGCAGGTCCTCGTCCGGGACCCAGCCGCGGCCCCTCTGGATCGCCTGCAGCGCTTCGAGCGCGGCCGCCCGGCGCACCGGGTAGCGCGCCGCGGCGGCCTCGATCTCCTTCCGTTCGTCCGCGGTCAACATGCGCCGTCCCCCATTCTCAGCGGTCCACGTCGGACAGGACGTAATCCACGCTGCCGAGGATCGACAGCAGGTCGGGGATGGTGTGCCCGCGCGAGATGAGCGGCACCATCTGGATGTGGGCGAACGACGGCGTCCGGATGCGCAGCCGGTAGGGGATGGTCCCGCCGTCGCTGACGAGATAATAGCCGTTGTTGCCCTTGGTCGCCTCGATGCCGTGGAAGGCCTCGCCGGGCGGGACGACCGGCCCCCAGCTCACGCCGAGGAAGTGGTCGATGAGCGTTTCGATATCGGCGAGGGTCCGCTCCTTGATGGGCGGGGCCGCCAGCGGCTGCCGCGATTTATAGTCGCCGGCCGGCATGCCGTCGACGCACTGGCGGATGATCCGCAGGCTCTGGCGGATCTCCTCGACGCGGACGGCGGCGCGATCGTAGCAGTCGCCGCGGCGGCCGGTGGGGATCTCGAAATCGAAGCGGTCGTATCCGGAATAGGGGCGCTGCTTGCGGAAGTCCCATTCCAGGCCGCAGGCCCTGAGCCCCGGTCCGGTGACGCCCCATTCGACGGCCTCGTCCCGGGTATAGGCGCCGATACCGACCGTCCGGGCCTTGAAGATGCGGTTCTTCATGACCAGCGCGTCGTATTCCTTGAGCCGGCGCGGGAATGTCCGCAGGAACTCCCGGACCATGCCGTCCCAGCCCGCGGGCAGGTCCTGGGCCAGGCCGCCGATGCGGAACCAGTTCGGATGCATCCGGGCCCCGGTGATCGCGGCCACGATGTCGAGGACCTTCTCCCGGTCCGTGAACATGTAGAAGACGGGCGAGAGCTGCCCCAGGTCCTGGGCGAACGTGCCGTACCAGACGAGATGGCTGGAGATGCGGAAGAGCTCGCAGAGCAGGACCCGGGCGACCTGGGCCCTCTCGGGGACTTCGATCCCGGCCAGCTTCTCCACGGCCAGGACATAGGCCAGGTTGTTCAGGGCCCCGCCGAGGTACTCGACCCGGTCCGTGTAGGGGATATAGGTGTGCCAGCTCTGGCGCTCGCCCATCTTCTCCGCCGCCCGGTGATGGAAGCCGATCTGGCAGACGGCGTTGACGATGTCCTCGCCGTCGAGCTCGAGGACGACGCGCAGGATGCCGTGGGTGCCGGGGTGCTGCGGGCCGAGGTTGAGGAACATGTATTCGCTCGCCGCGCTCCGCCTCGGCAGGCCCCAGCGCTCCGGATGGAAGCGGAGGTCCCTCTCCTCCTCTTCGAGCTTGTCCTCGGGGATCTCGAAGGCCGGCATGTCGGTGGCCCGGGCCGGATGCTCCTTGCGCAACGGATGGCCCGGCCAGCCGTCCGGCATCAGCAGGCGCCGGAGGTGCGGATGGCCCTCGAACGCGATGCCGAACATGTCGTAGGCTTCGCGCTCATACCAGTCCGCCGCGGGCCACAGCGACGTGATGGACGGTAGGGCGAGATCGGCCTCTTTCAAGGCGACCTTGACGCGGAGGTCGTCGTTCCGGTCGAAGGACAGGAGGTGATAGACGACCGTGAGATCGGACTCGGGCTGGCCGTCCCGGTGCCGCCGCTCCCGCTCGTCGATGGCCGTGAGATCGTAGAGCATCCGGTAGGGCCGGGCGGCGCCCGACTTGAGGTATCTCAGGACGTCGATCAGGCGGTCCTTCGGGACCCAGATGGTCGGGAAGGCGTCTCGCGTGTCCTGGACGACGATCGGGATCCCGGGGAGGCCGGGCGCGAGCTCGCCGAGGATCCCGGCCGTCCCGGGGCGCGGCTCTCCGAGATGCGCGTCCATGGCCTCCTCAGATCCCCTCCGGCGAGGGGAACGTTCCTCTTTTCCGGCGCTCGGCGGCCTTGGCGTCCCGGAGCGAGGGAGGAACGGGCCGCAAGGCCCCTTCTCCTCCCGTGACCCAGCTGAGCGGCCTCTTCTCGCGCCCGACGGCGTCGCGAAGCAAGAGCAGGCCCTCCATGAAGGCCTCGGGGCGCGGGGGGCAGCCGGGGATGTAGACGTCGACGGGCAGGAAGCGGTCGACGCCCTGAACGACGCTGTAGATGTCGTACATCCCGCCGGAGTTGGCGCAGGAGCCCATGGAGATGACCCAGCGCGGCTCCATCATCTGGGCATGGAGCCGCTTGATGACGGGGACCATCTTGATGAAGACGGTGCCGGCGATGATCATCACGTCGGCCTCGCGCGGCGTGCCGCGGATGACCTCGGCCCCGAAGCGGGCGATGTCGTAGCGGCTGGTCAGGCTGGTGGCCATCTCGACGTAGCAGCAGGACAGGCCGAAGTTGAACGGCCACATCGAGTTCTTCCGGCCCCAGGCGACGAGGTCCTGCAGCCGCGAGAGGACGATGCTTTGGCGGGCCGCCTCGTCCAGCGTGCCGCGCGGCCCGGCGGCGCGGCCCCCCGCTCCGCTCATGGCTTCCCCCGCCGGCGCATCTCGCGCAAGACGTCCTTCCCCTTGAGAGCGAAGTCGAAGGCCCCGGCCCGCCACTCGTAGGCCAGAACGGCGAGCAAGACGGCCAGGAAGATCAAAGCGGCCAGGTACCCCGGCCAGCCGGCCCGGCGAAAGGCCACGGCCCAGACGAGGATGAAGGCCGTCTCGACATCGAAGACGACGAAAAGCATGGCCACGACGTAGTAGCGCGGCGAGACCGGCCGCCGGGCGGAGGCCGTCGCCGGGACGCCGGATTCGTAGGGCTCGACCGTGGCCCGCTCGCGGTGCCGCTCCCCGAGGAGATAGGACAGACCGAGCATGCCGCCGACGACGACCACGACGCCCGCGCCGTAAACGAGGAGGGGCCAGAGGGGTCCGGTCATGGCAGGACCCGGGTCATCTTCGGCGGCGAAGCGAGGAGCTGAGCCGCCTCTTTGTCGGCCAGGAAGACGCTCTGCCCTTCGCGCGGCCGAACCAGGGCCGCCGGCAGCGCTTCCCCGGGCCCTTCGATGACCGCCTTGAGGGCCGAGGCCTTGGCCTCGCCCGAGACGAGGAAGACGGCCACGTGCGCGTAGTTGAGGACCGGCAGGGTCAGGGTGACGCGGGGATGGTCGGGCACCGGCCGCTCGACCGCCACGGCCAGCCGCTTCGTCTCGCGCAGGCCCGCGCCGCCCGGGAAGAGGGAGGCTGTGTGACCGTCCTCACCGAGGCCGAGCAGGATGAGATCGAAGCGCGGCAGCCCCCATTGTTCGAGGCCGAAGAAGACGCGAATCTCTCTTTCGTAGCCGCGGGCCGCGGCCTCGGGCTCGCGGCCGACGGGGACGGCGTGGATGTTCCCCTTGGGGATGGGCACGTGCCGCAGGAGCTTGGCCTCGATCATCCGCAGGTTGCTCGCCGGATGATCGGCCGGGACGAGCCGCTCGTCGGCCTGGAAGACGTGGGTCCTCTCCCACGGCAGGTCGCGGCCGGACGCGGCCAGGCGCTCGTAGAACGAGACCGGCGTCTCGCCGCCGGATAGGGCGACCGTGAACCGGCCCCCGCGCAGGACGGCCGCCTCGCCGACCGCGGCCCATTCCTCGACGAGGACCCCGTCCATCGTCCGCTTGTTCGGAAAGACGCTGATCCTTCTATCGGCTGGCTTGTTCACCGGAGAACCTCCAGGCCCGACCGTCGCGGGCCATGAGCTCGAAGGCCTCGCGGGGCCCCCACGACCCCGAGGCGTAGTTCGGCAGACGCGCCGGCGGGTGGGACTCCCAATATGCGACGACCGGGTCGAGCCGAGCCCAGGTCGTCTCCACGGCGTCCTGACGGGGGAAGAGGGTCAGGTCGCCGCGGATGCAGTCGAAGAGGACGCGCTCGTAGACCGGCCGTTCCTTGAACCTGAAGCTCTGCGCGTAGTCGAAGACCATCGGGGCCGGGCCGGGCTCGTTCCCCATGCCCGGGTACTTGACCGTCAACTCCAGGCTGATCCGCTCCTGCGGCTGGATGCTCAGGGCGAGGCCGTTCGGGGCCATCCGTTCGCAGGTCCTGCCGAACAGGCTCAGCGGCAGCTTCTTGAACTCGATGTAGATCTCGCTCTCGCGCCGCGGCAGCCTCTTGCCCGTCCTCAGGTAGAACGGCACGCCGGCCCAGCGCCAGTTGTCGATGTGGAAACGCCCGGCGAAGAAGGTCGAGACCCGCGAGGAGGGCGAGACGCGGGGCTCGGACCGGTAGCCCCGGACCCTGCGGCCGCCGATCCGGCCCGGGCCGTACTGGCCCATGACGGTCCAGGCCTTGGCGTAGCGTGCGTCCATGTGCCGGAGGCTGTGGAAGACCTTGTTCCGCTCGTCGCGGACGAGATCGGCCTCGAGGCCGGCCGGCGGCTCCATGGCCACCACGGCCAGGAGCTGCATGAGATGGTTCTGGACGATGTCGCGGATGACGCCGACGCCCTCGTAGAACGAGCCGCGGTGCTCGACGCCGAGGTCCTCGGCCACGGTGATCTGGACGTGGTCGATGAAGCGGGCGTTCCAGACCGGCTCGAAGAGGGCGTTGCCGAAGCGGAAGAAGAGGATGTTCTGGACCGTCTCCTTGGCCAGGTAATGGTCGATGCGGAAGACCTGCTTCTCGTCGAAGGCCGCGAGGATGAGCCGGTTGAGGTCCTCCGCCGAGAGGAGGTCCCGGCCGAAGGGCTTCTCGACGATGAGCTTGGCGTTGGGCAGGGCGCGGCCCAGGGCGAACCGGTCGAGCGCGGCCACGATCCCCGGCACGATCTGCGGCGGCACGGCCAGGTAGAAGATGACGTTCGCCTCGGCCGCCGACCCCGAGTGGGAGAGAGCCGCCAGCCGGGCCTTCAGCTTCTTGTAGACGGCCTCGTCCGTGAGCTCGCCGCTGAGGTGATGGAAGCGGCGGGTGAAGGCGGCGACGCGATCGGACCCGGCGCCGGGGGAGCTCTTCTTGATGGCCGCGGCGGCGAAGCCCCGATAGTCCTCGTCCGAATGGGCCGGCAGGCCGATGCCGACGACCGCGTACGCGCCGCTGAAGCTCCGGTCCTCGTGGAGCGCGTAGAGCGCGGGGATGAGCTTTCGTCCGGCCAGGTCGCCGGTCCCGCCGAAGATGACCATGACGAACGGTCCGACCCGGACCCTGGGGCCCTGCTCCGGGCAGAAACGCATTGGGCCTGGCATCCCACCTCCTCCTGACGCTCAGCCGCCCAGGAACTTGCTCTCGATCCCGGCGATCTTCCTCACCCGCCGAAGGTGCCGCCCGCCCTGGAAGGACGACCGCAGCCAGGTCGCGACGATCCGCCGGGTCAAAGCCCGGTCGAAGGGCCGTCCGCCGAGGACCAGGACGTTGGCGTTGTTGTGCTCGATGCTCAGCCGCGCCTCCCGGACGTTGCAGACGAGGGCGGCCCGGATCCCGGGCACCTTGTTGGCCGCGATCGAAGCGCCGATGCCGGTGCCGCAGGTGAGGATGCCTTTGCGTCCCCGGCCGCCGCGGACGCGCAGGGCCAGCTTCTCGGCGAAGTCCGGGTAGTCGACGCTGGCCGTGCTCCAGGTGCCGACGTCCTCGACGTGATAGCACCGGGCCACGAGCAGCCCCTCGATGAACTGCTTGATCCGGTAGCCGGCGTGATCGGACCCGAGAACGATGGTGGTCATAGCGTCCCCGCCTTCCGGTCGATGGTCTGGAGGAGATCGTCGAGCGACTTGTCGAAGGCCCGCACGCCGTCCTCGAGGAGGCCGGCGCAGACGGCGTCGATCGAAAGGCCCAGGCCGGCCAGGCTTCCCAGCGCCTCGTTCGCGCCGGAGACGTCGCCGGTCAGGGCTTCGACGACGCGCCCGTGGTCGAGGAAGGCGAAGAAGGTCTTCTCGGGCGTGGTGTTCACCGTGTCCTTGGCGATGAGCTCCTCGATGTACTTGATGTCGCTGTAGGCCGGGTTCTTGGTGCTCGTCGATCCCCAGAGCGGCCGCTGGACCGTCGCGCCCCGCCCGGCGAGGCCGCGGAACTCCGCGGCAGCGAAGATGCGCCGGAAATCGGCGTAACAGAGATGGGTGTTGGCCACGGCCACCCGGCCCCGCAGCGCCCCCGCCCGCGCTTTGCGCCGGGGATCGGTCTCGCGGGCCATCAGGCCCTCGAGCTCGGCGTCGACCGCGGTGTCGATCCGACTGACGAAGACGCTGGCCACCGAGCGGACCTTCCGGGGGTCGCCCTGGGCCTCGATGAGCCTTCGGATGCCGCGCAGGTAGGCCTCGGCGGTCTCGTGGTACTGGCGGGTGGAGAAGATCAGAGTGATGTTGACGTTGACGCCGGCCGCCGTCAGCTCCTCGATGGCGCCGTACCCCGCCTCGGTCGCCGGGACCTTGAACATCACGTTGGGGCGGCCGACCTTGCGGAAGAGACGCAGCCCCTCGGCGATCGTCCCGGGCGTGTCGTCGGCCAGCTTGGGATTGATCTCCAGGCTGACGTAGCCGTCCAGGCCTTCGGTCCGCTCATGGACGGGCCGGAACAGGTCCGCCGCGTCCCGGACGTCGGTCGTCGTCAGCTCGTCGTAGATGTCGAAGGCCGAGGCGCCGCGCCGCCGCAGGCTCCGGATCTGGTCGTCGTAATCCGCGCCCGAGGCCACGGCATGGTCGAAGATGGTCGGATTGGAGGTCATGCCCGAAAGCCCGAGGTCGATGAGGGATTGGAGACGGCCGTTCTTGATCATGGCCCGGCTGATGGCGTCGAGCCAGACGCTCTGGCCGAACGCGGCGAGCTCGCGGATGGCTTGATCTCCCATCGGGCCTCCTAGTCCTTTTCGACCTTGTGCCCGCCGAACTCGTTGCGCAGCGCGGCCACGAACTTGGCCGCGAACGATTCCTCCTGCCGGGACCGGAAGCGGGCGAAGAGCGCTTCGGCCATGACCGGGGCGGGGACGGCCTGGTCGACGGCCTCGAAGAGGGTCCAGCGGCCCTCGCCGGAGTCGACCACATAGGGCTTGATGCCGGCGAGGTGCGGGTCTTTGCCGAGAGCGTCCGCGGCCAGCTCCAGGAGCCAGGAGCGGACGACGCTGCCTTGGCCCCACAGCCGGGCGACGGCCGCCGTGTCCAGGCCGTAGTCCTTCTTCGCCTCGAGCAGCTCGAAGCCCTCGGCGTAGGCCTGAAGGAGCCCATACTCGACGCCGTTGTGGACCATCTTGACGAAGTGCCCGGCCCCGCTCGGGCCGAGATGAGCGTAGCCGCCGGGCGGGGCCAGGGACTCGAAGATCGGCTGGAGGCGGTCGACGACCTCCTTGTCCCCGCCGATCATCAGGCAATAGCCGGCCTTGAGCCCCCAGACGCCGCCGCTCGTGCCGCAATCGACGAACGACAGATTGTGGTCCTTGAGGGCCCGGGCCCGCCGCACGGAGTCCGTGTAGTGGGAATTGCCGCCGTCGATGATCACGTCGCCGCTGCCGAGGATCCCGGCCAGCGACCAGATCGTCTCCTCCGTCGGCTCGCCCGCCGGGACCATGACCCAGACCGCCCGCGGCGGCTCCAGCTTGGAGGCCAGACCTTTGAGCGAGGAGGCCGGCTCCGCCCCTTTTTGCGCCGCGGCGGTGACGGCGGCCTGGTCGAGGTCGAAGGCCACGACCGAGTGCCCCCCCTCGAGCAGCCGCTCGGTCATCTGGGCGCCCATCTTGCCGAGACCCACGAAGCCGATCCTCATCGCCTTTCTCCTTCGTTCCGGGCTTTGTCAGTCGAAGCCGCGTGTGCTATGATGACGCCGAGGGGGTCGCCGATGATCTTGGCGGACGGCGTCTTCGCGCTCGGCATCGCTTTTTTCCTGACCATCCTCTTCGCCGTCCTCGGCCGCCGGGCCCGCTCGTATGCCGGCATCCTCATCTTTTTCACCGTCGTCTTCCTGGCTGCTTGGGCGGGCGGCGTCTGGATCGGGCCGGTCGGCCCCAGGCTGCTGGGTGTGTACTGGCTCTCGTTCGTCGTCGTCGGCCTCGTCTTCGCCCTCATCCAGGAGGCCTTCGCCGCCTCGTCCAAGCACGCCGCGCCGCGGGAGAGGATCGAAGCCATCGAGGCCAAGGAAGAGCGGGAGCTGGAGCGGATCTTCAACATCTTCCTGCTCGTCCTCCTGGCCCTCTTCATCGCGGCCATCGTCATCGGCTACATCCGTCGCCTGAAATGATCAGGGCTCCGCGTCCGCGGACCACTTCCGGCGCTTGAGCCGGATGGCGAGGCCGACGCCGACGATCCCCAAGCCTCCGAAGACGGCCGCGACGATGATGAAGAACGCGGCCGGCGGTACCCCGGGCCGCTCGATCCTGGCCCGAGCGACATCGTTCAGGCTCAGAACGTAGGCCTCGAGATGCGAGATCTGCGGCTGGGTCAGGGCGTCGGCGTCGCCGAAGCCCGGCATGGAGAGGGAAGGATCGGGCCCCTCCGGCCTCGAGCCGTGCTGAGGGAATCGGTCGATCTTGGAGACGAAGACGTCCGGGGCCGGGTCAAAGAGATCGCGGTCGATCGGGGCGAGCGGCGGCACCGTCCCGTCGGTCGAGCCCGGGTTGGCGACGCCGCCCCGTCCTCGAGACCCGTGGCAGCGGGCGCAGTACCCCGCGAACAGCAGAGCTCCGTGGCGCGCGTTCCCGATGAGCTGAGGGGCGAGGGCCTGCCCCTTCGCCGGCGCGGCCGCCCCCGCGGCGCCGGCCGGCGGCCCTCCCGCCGCGGCGGAAGGCGCGGGCGCGCCGCCCCCGGGTCCGGCCGCGGGGACCTTTGCCGTCAGGCCCAGAAGATAGGAAGCCAGGGCCTCCGCCTCGTCCGGGGCGAGCTGGAAGGCCGGCATGACGGTCGAGGCGTTATGAGCGCGGGGGTCGCGGAACTGGTCCTTGAGCCAATCCGCGGAGCGGCCTTTCTCCTTCTCGGCGGCCAGGTCGGGCCCGACCTTGCCGCCCGTGCCGTTGATGCTGTGGCACGATGGACAGCCCAGCCGCTGGTAGATCGCGGCCCCGTCCGCGCCCGCGGCCTGGCCCGCCTTGGCCGATGGCTTGGCCGATGGAGCGGACGGCGCCGACCTTGCCGAGAGCGTCTCGCTCGCCCCCGGCCGGCTCATGCCGCCGATGAGGCTCAAGGCGACGATCACGGCGAAGATGGCGAAGTAGATGGCCATGGCCGCGGGCCTCTTGGCCGGGTTCCGCTCGGGCCGGCGGTCGAGGAAGGGCCAGGCCAGCAGCAAGAGGATGAGCACGAGCGGCAGCCCGAGCGCGACGGCCGCCTCGAGCGGGCCGGGAACGAGCTTCAGCGCCTGATAAAGAAAGAGGAACGGCCATTCGGGCTTGGGCGTGAACATCGGGTCCGTGGGATCGGCCGCCCCGGTGTAGGCCGGCGGGACGAACGCCGCGAGACCGACGAGGATGACGAAGACGACGCACGCCACGACGAGGTCCATCAGGACCTGGTCGGGCCAGAACGGGCCCGTCCTCCGTCTCTTCGACTCGGACCACGGCCCGGTGCTGCCGCCGCGCCGGAAGGACACGAGATGGATGAGGATGACCGTCGCCAGCAGCCCGGCCAGGATGGCGACGTGGAGGATGAAGAACCGGGTCAGGGTCAGCTGGCCCATCGTCTCTCCGCCCTGGAGCAGGCGCTTCGTGAAGTCGCCTATGAACGGGGTCATCCCCGCGATGCCCGTCCCGACCTCGACCGCCCAATAGCCCTTCTCGTCCCAGGGCAGGGGCGAGCCGGTGAACATCATGAGCAGGGTCAGCAGGAACAGGGTGACGCCGAGGATCCAGGTCAGCTGACGCGGATTCTTGTACGCTCCCCAGAGGTAATTCTGCGTCACATGGACGAGGACCAGGACGACCATGGCCGTGGCCCCCCAGTAGTGCAGGTTGTGGATGAGCCAGCCGTACGGGACGGAGATGCGCAGGAAGCTCAGGCTGGCGTAGGCGTGGTCGACGGTCGGGGTGTAAAAGAACAGCTCGCAGACGCCGGTCACCGCCTGGAGGATGAAGACGAAGAGGACCGTGGCCCCCGTCGTATACCAATAGGAGCCGCCGCCGGGGATGTCCTCGACGATGACGGCCCTGACGACCCGGCTCACGGGCCACCGGTCCTCGAACCATTGCCAGAGACCGCGGGCCATGTCTTCCTCCTAGGCCTGCTTCTTCTGCGGGATGCCGACCTCGAACTGCTCCCATTCGACGTAGAGCACGCCGTCCCGGACCTCGGCCGGCAGCGTGTCCAGGGGACGCGGGGCCGGCCCGGAGACGACCGTGCCGTCGAGCTTGAAGACGCTGGCGTGGCAGGGGCACTTGAACAGAGACGCGCCCGGGTCCCAATCGTACCGGCAGCCGAGGTGGGGACAGATCGGCGAGAAGACCATCACCTCGGCGGCCGACTTCTTGATGACCCAGACATGGCGCACCGCCTCGCCCCTCAGGAAGCCGTCGGAGACGGTCTCCTCGTAGGCCATGTCGACCGGCCGCCCCACCGGCAGCCCGGCCAGCGACGCGGCCTTGGCGAGGCGCTCCTTCTTGGCCCGGTACGAGCTGCCGACGATCGTGCCGAGGAAGGGGACGGCCAGGGCGATCCCGATGAGCGAGGTGAAGACCGCGATGACCGCCTCGAGAAAACGGCGTCGGCTCCGGTCGGCGGGCCCCGCCTCCGCTCCGCCGCCCGGCGGCCGGGCGAGCTGCGTGTCCTTCTCCGCTGCGTCCATGGCCGGACGTTCCGCGACGGCCTACTTGGTCGTCCGGAGGTATTCGACGACGGCGCGGGCCTCCTGCTCCGACAGCCCGGGGGCCGGCATGGACATCCCGTACTTTGACATGGCCTTCTTGACGGTCGCGTTCTGGGCTTCCATCCCGGCCGTGTTCAGGAGCATGTTCATGACGAACTCGGGCGTCTGCTGGGCCAGCACGTTGCCGAGGGGCGGCCCGGCGATGGCCTTGTCCAATCCGTGGCAGGATGCGCACTTGGAGTCGAAGATCTGTTTCCCGTTCTCGGCCAGCTTCGGGTCGACGGGCCCGAGCTTGAGCTCCTTGACCGGACCGATGCCCTTGTCTGCGGCCTGGCCCGGGTCTGCGGCCGAGGCGGCCTGCTGACGGGTGCAGACGGCGAGGACGGCGAGCGCGGCCAGCACGGCGAGCGGCATGAGCTTTCTCATGGGAACCTCCTTCGAACGTTCGTTCGTCCGCCTTCCCGGCCGCGCCGCGGCGAGGCTAGAAGGCTATCCAGAACACCGCGTAAAGGGTGTTGTTGTCCGACGCGTTCCGGCCGAAGCCGTCGTAGTTCGTGCGGGCCCCGTTGAACTGCGTGTACAGGGTGTATTGGAGCGCGAACATGGCGTTCTGCCAGGCGTACACCGAGGCCTGGACGATCAGGCCCGAGCCGTTCGGCAGGTGACGCCGGCTTCCCGTGACCGAGCCGGGAACATAGAGGATGGGATCGCTCGTCCCGTGCAGGTCGAACACGCCGACGGTCAGCCCGTAGGTATTGCGAAAGATGTACGCCGCATTGGCCGCGAACGTCTCGACATCGTTCGCCGCCTGCGAGACGTTCCCGGCGAGGAAGCTGGCCCGCAGGTCCTGGCGCTCATGGATCCAATTGGCGTAGACGCTGAGTCCGCCGGGCCCCAGCGGCTTCTCGAATTGAAGGTCGAGGGCCAGGTCCGTGAAGCGGTCCGTCGGTCCCGAGATGCCCTGCGGGTAAAGGCGCGCCGCCAGGCCGTAGGTGCCGAGTTCGAGGGTGCTGGCTCCGCCGAGATTGAACTGGTAGGCGAGCCGCCAGTAGGGATTCACGCCGGCCAGCGTGTCCGTCGCCGTCTCGTCGGCCGGGTGCGGGCCGCCCTGCGGCGTCGAAGCATAGAACGAGATCTCGCCGTAGAGCGAACCGCCGTAGAAAGCGTAAGCGCCCAGGCCGGCCACCTGCTGGGCCAGCGGACCGGCCGAGATGGCGCTCGTCATGAGGGCCGGGGCGACCCCCGAGGCCACGAAGGGGAAGGACCAGGCCGGGGCCGTATTCCACACGTCCTGGACGGTCGGGTTGTTGTTCAGGGTCAGGCCGACGATCGTATCCTTCTTGCCGATCTTCGTCCGGGTCGCCAGCCGGATGTCGGCGTTGTCCCAGCCGAAGCGGCCGCTCTGATCGTCGTAGGTCGCCTGGATGAGCGTGCCGAGGTAGGGGGTGATCTCCCCGGCCAGGAAGAAGCTGAGCTGCTGTGGGAACTCGACATCGAAGCCCTTCTCGCCGGGCTCGGCGGTGCGGATCGAGGTCAGCGACGTCTGGAGCATGGCCGACATCGGCATGAAGGACGTCAGCTTGAGAACGGGGTTGTTGTTGCCCGTGGACTCGATGGCCTTGATCCCGGTCAAGGTGTAGGCGTTGAGCTTGAACAGCCGGCCGAAGGAACTGAGTTTCGGGAAGCCGTTGTGGCAGGAGTTGCACGACAGGTTGGTCTGCCGGGCGAAGCTTGGAATGGCCCACGCGGCGCCGGCGGCCAGCCCCATGAATGCCGCGGCCAGGGCCGCGGCAACGATCCCCTTTCCGGCCCGGGATATCCCGATCATAATGCTCCTCTCGCGGCTAAGAACCCACCTCATCCCTTTCAAGCAAGAAAGATGCCACCCGGGAGACGCCGCCGGCCCCGCCTGAGGCCGCCGCATCGGGGCCCGTCCAGTCTCTCGGGGCGGGAAAATCCGGGGCCGGTCCTATGGGAGAGGACTCGGAACCCTTCGCCACGCCCCTCTTGATCAGGTCCGCGGGGCTCGGCCTCGAGGCGCGGACCGGGCGGGCTGCGCCTCCGGCTCGTAGGTCAGCCGTCCGTCGATGAGCCGGGCGGCCGCGGTGTAGGGATGCTCCTCCGCGCTCGCCGGGCCGAGGATGTGGATGACCCTGACGCCGATCGATCTCAGGTGATCGGCGATCAAGGACCTGTGGCAGCGCCACCAGACGGCCTCGGCGCACATGATCGCCGTCCGGCCGGTCCGGGCGAGCTCGAGGAGGCGCTCGATGCCCTCGGTGAAGGCCGGGGTTTCCATATAATCGGCATAGCCGCGGAACGAGGCGTTGCGCCAAGCCAGATTGGGCGAGTCCGGCCTCACCGGGCGCCGGCCGCCGAGCTCGGCCAGGTGCGCATAGCCGATCCCGGCGGCGGCCAGGGCTTCGCGGAGCCGGGCCTCGTCGAACTGCGGGAAGCGCCGCGAGCCCGGAAAGCGCCTCACGTCCGCGACCCGTTCGATCCCGCAGCCGCGCAGGAGCTCGAGGAACTCCCCGGCGCTGCGCGTGGAATGGCCGACGGTCCAGATCGTCGTCATACCGGGATTTCCCGCAATTATCGTGCCAAGACGGCCGGCCAGAGGCGCCGCCCAGAATTCCCGCTGAGCGGGAACGTCCCCTATTCGACAGGACGCTCCAACGCATGCCGAACGTCGGACCGCGGCGGATCAAGGCGGGTCGGCCCGCCAGGGGCGGCTTAGGACTATGGCCCGTATCTTGCAACAGACAGGAGAGGAGTCAACCAGCCTACGAGGAGGATCGTTGCCGGACCTCGAAGAATTCACACTCGAAGAGCTCTCGAGCTACGACGGACGAGGCGGCCATCGCGCGTATATCGCCTACAAGGGGAAGGTCTACGACGTCACCGAGAGCAGCATGTGGACGGACGGGGACCATCTGGGCGAGCACCAGGCCGGCCGGGACCTCACCCAAGAATTGGATGCGGCCCCCCACGGCCCGGAGACCCTCGACGCTGTGAAGCTCGTCGGCACGCTCGCCCCCTGACGCGACCGAGCGCGGGGCGGAGCCGCGGGCCGGACCTCGGAAAGGGGGGGACCATGAAAACGTTCCGATGGGCGGGCCTGGCCCTGGCGGCCTTTTCGGCCTCGATGCTCGTCTCGGCCGCGGGCCTTCCGCCAGGCCCCGGCTATGATCCGAATCCGCGCTTCACGCTCTCGGCCTTGAAAGAGGTCGGGCCGCCCGGCGGGCCCGCCGCGGTCAGGCTCTTCGAGCCGAAGAACCCCTACAACATCTTCATCAACTACGAGCTGGGCATGCACTGCGTCGGCTTCGACATGTCCTATTGCTGCATCATCCCGCCGTACAACTCCATCCAGGCCCAGCCGGTTCGGACCGCCGTCGACGGAGGCCTGCCGCGCCTCCTCTCGGCGGAGGACAAGGTCCGCCTGCGCTATTGGGTCCGCGACAACAGCTACAGCGAGGGCAACAAAATGAAGTACTGGGGGGCCCTCAAGGACGTCAACGGCAACGGCCGGGCCGACGATCCGAACGAGAACATGGCCAACTACGTCTGGACCCACCTCTTCATCTACAAAGACCTGGCCGGCACTCTGCCCGCCGACTGGGCCTCGCAGAAGCGGCTCCGGGTCGGCCTTGACCTGCCCGTGCCCATCGACTCCGGCCCCAGCGGCAAGCCGCTCTCCGGGGGCCTTCTCGATTATTCCGGCCCCCGCGGCAACAACGTCGTCTTCACCGACACGCTCATCCCCGAGGTCACGAACATCGCTCTGACGCTGACGGCCTCCTACCTCTGGGACGCCCTCGGCCTGCCGATCACGGCCTTCTACGACGGCCGGCGCAAGGGGGCCATCCGGACCATCCAGCCCGGCGACTTCCAGCCCTTCCAATACGCCACGGCCAGCCTCGAGGACGAGAACGGCGGGCCGGTCGCGGCCGGCGGCCGTCCGGTCGTCTTCTTTGGCACCAATCCGGCCGACCTGCCGAACTGTTTCGCCTGCCATTCCGGCCAGGGCGTAGCCGTCGAGCTCGCCCGGAAGCAGGGGCACACGATCTCCGATCTCGAATACGACTATTGGAAGAAGCACTACCCCGACATCACCGAGTTCATGGCCCGGATGTACCAGGCGCCCGTCAACATCCTGGAGCTCCACGACGCGAGGGTGAAGACCACGTTCCTGCGCGATTATCGCCAAGACGCGTCCACGAACCGCCTGGGCGAGGTCGGGAGCGTTTATTGCGCCGACTGCCACGGCGATAACGTCTCGGGCAACCTCCAGACGCCGCGGCCGACCGCGACCGGCTACAAGACGGTCAAGGCCCCGGCCCTCTCCGAGGCGGTCCACGCCGTCCACGCCCTGTCCATCCCGATGCCGGACAAGGCCGGCCGGACCCAGAGCTGCCAGGCCTGTCACCCGACCCACTGGTACGATCCCTCCAAGAACGACCTGGCCGTGAACCCGCTCCAGATCATCGACGCGAACGGTCATCCCCGGTTCACCGACGCGGACCAGCGCAGCTCGGGCGGCGGCTGCTACTTGAGGCGGGACGCGATGGCCAATCCCCACGTCGCGCCGCCCTATTTCCTGAACGCGATCGGCCAGTGGTTCCTCGAGAACGTCAGCCATCGGGACGAGAACGGGGCCCGGATCGAAGATATCCGGGGCCTGATGTGCACGAACTGCCATAACGCTTTGACCCAGGCCCTTTATGCGGCCGACGACCTTAAGGACGCCGCGGTCCAAACGGGGACGACCCTCAGGAACAAGCCCATCGGCGAAGTCATCAAGGCGGTCGCCGGGGGAAGCGCCGCGACCTTCGCGGCCTCCTTCGCCGACCCCAAGGTCCAGAAGGACGGGGGCCCCCTCCACGCCTTTTATGCCGGCCACAAGGGAGCGCCTCTGGTCAAAGCGTCCAAGGACGCGCAGGGGAAGCTGAGCCTCCTGCCGTGGAACGCGCCCCAGGGGTCGGCCGTGCCGTACGAAGGCGCCTCGGGCGGAAGCGACTGGTGGCTTGCGGCCGCGGAGCCGCATTGCGCCAACTGCCATCTGGCGCCGTTCGTCGAGAGCGCCGGGGGAGCCTATTTCCCCATCGACCAGCCCAACAAGTATTCGCTCTACCGCTTCTCGAAGGCCCACGCCAACCTGGCCTGCCAATCGTGCCACGAATCGATCCACGGGAGCTACCCGGTGAGGTACGAAGGCCCCACCGACACCGTCGACCTGACCTCGCACCAGCAGGCCCTACAGTTCAGCCCCGACGGCGTCTATGCCGGGCCGGTCACGTGCGCCGCCTGCCACCGCGTGAACCTCAAGGGCGTGCCGGTCCAGCTCCGAGGCACGGACTACTTCGGCGACTATTGGGCCGCCGTGACCCTGATGCATTTCATGCGCGGCGAGGACTTCGAGCTTCCGATCGGGGACCTGATCAAGAAATTTCCCTACGCCCGCTCGCAGGACGTCGTGGGGCGCGGCTGGAAGTAAGGCCCGGCGCGTCGATGTCCCGCCCCCTTCGTCCCGGATTTCTGCTCGCCGTGACGGCGATCTTCTGTCTCCATGCCGCGGCGGCGGGGCAGGCCGGCCCGCGGCCGCAGCCGGGCGGATCGGCGGAAGAAGGGGCGAAGCTCTTCGCCGGCTCGGTCCGCTTCACCAACGGCGGCCCGCCCTGCGCCGCGTGTCATGCGGCGGCCTCGCTCCCGTTCCCGAACGGCGGCACGCTCGGCCCCGACCTCACAGGGACCTTCGCCAAGTTCGGGCCGGCCGCCCTTGGCCCGGTCCTGGCGTCCCTGCCGTTCCCGACCATGGCCCCGATCTTCCATGACCGCCCTCTGAGCCCCGGCGAGAAAGCCGATCTCGCCGCCTTTTTCGAAGCCGCGGCGAACGGACCGAAACCGGCCGGCCTCACGCCGGCGGTGGCCCTCATCTCGTGTGCGGGATGCGCGGCCCTCCTGGGGCTGGCCGGCGCCGTCTGGAGGCGGCGATTGAGGGGCGTCCGCCGGGCCCTCGTCCGTGAGACGCGCGGCGGACGGGGAGGGCGGCGGCCGTGAGCTGGATCAAGGAGATCCTCGACCCCAAGGCCCGCCATTGGGAGCAGTTCTACCGCGGCCGGTGGGAGCACGACCGGGTCGTCCGAAGCACCCACGGCAACAACTGCACCGGCGGCTGCTCCTGGCTCGTCTATGTCAAGGACGGCCTCGTCGGCTGGGAGATGCAGGCCCTCGATTATCCGGACCTCGAGCCCGGCGGGCCGGGGTACGAGCCGCGCGGCTGCCAGCGCGGCATCTGCTATTCCTGGTACATCTACAGCCCGCTCCGGATCAAGCACCCCTACGTGCGCGGCGCCCTCCTGGATCTCTGGCGGGAGGCCCGGGCGCGTCACGCCGATCCGGTCGAGGCCTGGTCCTCGATCGTCGGCGACGAGGCCAAGCGGCGACGCTACCAGGAGTCCCGGGGCCACGGCGGCTTTCGTCGCTCGTCGTGGGCCGAGGCTCTGGAGATCGTCGCCGCGTCGCTCCTGCACACGGCCAAGACCTACGGCCCGGACCGGGTCATCGGCTTTTCGCCCGTCCCGGCGATGTCCATGCTCAGCTACGCCGCAGGCACCCGCTTCCTGCACCTCTTCGGAGGGGCGGCTCTGAGCTTTTACGATCTCTACGGCGACCTGCCGACCGCCTCGCCGGAGACCTGGGGCGAGAAGACGGATTCGTCCGAGAGCGCCGACTGGTTCAACAGCAAGCTCATCGCCGTGGCCGGCTCGAACCTGAACATGACCAGGACCCCCGACGCCCACTTCGCGGTCGAGGCTCGCTATCGCGGGGCCAAGCTCGTCGTCCTTTCGCCTGACCTGAGCCAGGTCGCCCGGCACGCCGACTGGTGGCTGCCTGTCCGGGCCGGAACGGACGCCGCCTTCTGGCTGGCGGCCTGCCGGGTCATCCTCGAGGAGTTCTTCGTCGCCAGGGAGGTGCCGTACTTCATCGACTATCTCAAGCGTTATGCGGACGCGCCGTTCCTCATCACCCTCGAGAAGAGCGGCGAAAGCTTCCGGGCCGGCCGCTTCCTCCGGGCCGGGCGGCTCGGCCGCTACGCCGGCGTCGAGAACGGCGATTGGAAGTTCGTCGTCCTGGACGCCGGATCCGGCCAACCGCGGATGCCGCGGGGCTCGATCGGCTTTCGCTGGCAGACCGAAAAAGGCGGCTGGAACCTGCGGCTCGAGGACGGGCTCGACGGCTCGGCCATCGATCCTCTCTTGAGCCTGGCCGGCGTCCGCGACGACGTCCTCCGGGTGACCTTCGACGACCACGTCGGCGGCTCGGCCTTCGAGCGGATCGTCCCGGTCAAGTACGTGGAGACGCGGGACGGGCGGGCGGCCGTGGCGACGGTCTTCGACCTCCTGGCCGCCGAGCTCGGCGTGGCCCGCGGGCTTCCCGACGAGGCGCCCTCGGATCGGGACGATGCGGCCAGCCCGTTCAGCCCCGCCTGGCAGGAAAAGCACACGGGCCTCGGCCGGACGAGCGTCGTCGAGTTCGCCCGCCAATGGGCCCGCACGGCGGAGCTCACCCGCGGCCGGTGCTCGGTCATCATCGGCTCGGGCTCCGCGCACTGGTACCACGGCGACCTGAACTACCGCGGGCCGATCACGGCCCTCGTCCTTTGCGGCTGCGTCGGCGTCAGCGGGGGAGGCCTGAACCATTACACCGGCCAGGAGAAAGTCACGCCGGCCGCTTCCCACGCCGTCCTCTCCCAAGCCTTGGACTGGCCGGGCGTGCCCCGTCTCCAGAACGCGCCCTCGTTCCACTATGTCCACAGCGACCAATGGCGGTACGAAGAGGGCCGTCCGGGAACGCGGCCGGGGACGGGGATCTTCGGCCAGCCGCACACCATGGATATCCAAGCCGCCGCGGTCCGGTTGGGCTGGCTGCCGTTCTATCCCCAATTCGACCGTAATCCGCTGGACCTCGTCAAGGAAGCCGAGGCCGAAGGCGCGGCGACCGGCGACGAGATCGCCGCCCTCCTCGTCCGGCGGCTCGAGACGGACGAGGTCCGCTTTGCCGTCGACGACCCCGACGCCCCCGCGAATTGGCCCCGCGTCTGGATCATCTGGCGGGGCAATGCCCTGCTCTCGAGCGCCAAGGGCCACGAGTATTTCCTCAAGCACTACCTCGGCACGCGCTCCAACGCCGTCGCCGCGGAGGCGGCCGAGGGCTCCGTTCGGAGCGTGATCCGCCGGCCCGCCCCCACGGGCAAGCTCGACCTCGTCGTCGACCTCAATTTCCGGCTGGACACGACCGCTCTCTATTCGGACGTCGTGCTGCCGTCGGCCGGCTGGTACGAGAAAGAGGACCTGAACACGACCGATCTCCACACCTTCATCCATCCCTTCGGCGAGGCCGTGCCGCCCTGCTGGGAATCGAAGACGGATTGGGAGATCTTCAAGGCCCTGGCCGGGGAGGTCGACCGGCTGGCCCCGGCCCACTTCCCGCGCCCCTTCCGCGACGTCGTGGCCCATCCGCTTCTCCACGACTCGCCCGACGAGATCGCCCAGTCCGAGGTGCGCGACTGGAGGGCGGGCGAGGCGCCGGCGGTCCCGGGCCGGACCATGCCCCACCTCTCGGTCGTGGAGAGGGACTACCGGACGCTCCATGATCGCTTCGTCTCGTTCGGTCCCCGGGTCAGGGACCAGGGCGTCGAGGACCGGGGCGTGCGCATCCCCGTGGCCGACCTCTACGACCGCCGGGTCGAGACCGGGCCCGTCCACGAGTGGAACGGCCGCCTCTACCCGTCCCTCGAAACGGCCCGCGAGGCGGCCGACGTCCTCTTGGCCTTCGGGGCGGAGACGAACGGCGAGGTGGCCTACCGGGGCTTCGAGACGAAATCCCGGGATACGGGCCTCGATCTCGTCGACCTCGGGAAGGCCGGCCGCGATGTGCGCCTCGATTTCCAAGGCCTCACAGTCCGGCCGCGGCGCATCCTGACCAGCCCCTGCTGGTCGGGCCTGATCGACGGGGGCCGCCCCTACGTCGCCTTCGAGATGAACGTCCGCCGGCTCGTCCCCTGGCGGACGCTGACCGGCCGGCAGCACCTCTATCTCGACCACGAGGCCTATCGGGTCTTCGGCGAGAGCCTGCCGACCTTCAAGCCTCCGCTCGACACGAGCGGCGCGCTGGCGCGGTCCCTGAGCCGGCCGGCCGGCCCGTCGCTCGTCCTGAACTGCCTGACGCCCCACGGCAAATGGCACATGCACACGACCTACCATGACAACCTGCGCATGCTGACGCTCTCGCGCGGCCTCGAACCGCTCTGGCTCGGCGAGGACGACGCCCGAGCGCTCGAGGTGGGCGACAACGACTGGGTCGAGATCCTCAACGACGACGGTGTCGTTCTGACCCGGGCCGTCGTCAGCGCCCGCATTCCCCGCGGGTTCTGTTTCCTCTATCACGGCCAGGAGCGGACGATCGACGTGCCCAGGTCGGCGGCCCGCGGCGGCCGGCGGGCCGGCGCCGACAACAGCCTGATCCGCCTGCGGCTGAATCCCGTCCTCATGGCCGGCGGCTACGGCCAGCACTGCTATCGCTTCAACGATTACGGGCCGACGACGCCGGACCGCGACGTCACCGTCATCGTCCGCAAACTCGCCGGCCGGCCCGCGGAGGACGGGAGGGAGGCGCCGAAGTGAGGATCCGGGTCCAGGACGCGGTCGTCTTCCACCTCGACAAGTGCATCGGCTGTCACACCTGCAGCCTGGCCTGCAAGAACATCTGGACCGACCGCCGCGGCGCGGAGTACATGTGGTGGAACAACGTCGAGACCAAGCCGGGCACGGGCTATCCGACGCTCTACGAGGACCAGGACAAGTATCGCGGCGGCTGGACCCGGGGCCGGCGGGGGCCGCGGCTCCGTCTGCGGCGCCGGGCGGGCGTTCTCGGCGACCTCTTCTTCAACCCGCGGCTGCCCGCGCTCGACGATTACTACGAGCCCTTCGGCTATCGCTATGACCGGCTCATCGAGGCCCCGGAGCTGGCCGATCAGCCCGTGGCCGGGCCCGTCTCGCTCGTCACGGGGCGGCCCCTGGAGATCGAGGCCGGGCCCAACTGGGACGACGACCTCGGCGGCTCGCCGGTCTACGCCGCCCGTGACCCGAACCTCGAAGGCCTCAGCGAGGACGAGCGGCGGAGGATGACGGAGCGGGACCGGCTGGCCTTCTTCTACCTGCCTCGGATCTGCAACCACTGTCTCAACCCCGCCTGCGTCGCCGCCTGTCCCGCCGGAGCGATCTACAAACGGGCGGGCGACGGCATCGTGCTCGTCAGCCAGGTCAAGTGCCGCGGCTGGCGGATGTGCGTCTCGGGCTGCCCTTATAAGAAGGTCTATTTCAACTGGCGCACCGGGAAGTCCGAGAAATGCCTTCTCTGCTATCCGCGGCAGGAGACCGGCCAGGCCCCGGCCTGCATGCACGCCTGCGTCGGGCGCATCCGCTATGCGGGCCTGCTTCTCTACGACGCCGACCGGATCGCGGCCGCCGCCAACAGGCCCGACGCCGAGCTCGTCGAGGCCGAACGGGACCTCGTCCTCGACCCGGCCGACCCGGCCGTGATCGCCGCCGCCCGCTTGGCGGGGATCCCCGATCCGACCCTCGAGGAAGCCCGGAGATCCCCCGTCTACAGGTTCTTCAAAGAGTGGAAGCTGGCCCTGCCCCTTCATCCGGAGTTCCGGACCGTGCCCATGCTCTTCTACGTGCCGCCGCTTCTGCCCGCGGCCGGGACCTCCCGGGACGGACTCTACGACATCGGCCCGGAGATCCTGGCCGGGCTCGAGAACGCCCGCCTGCCCGTCCGCTACATGGCCGGGCTTCTCGCGGCCGGCAACGAAGGCGAGGTTCTCGCCGCCTATCGCAAGCTCGTCGCGCTGCGTCTCTTCCGTCGGGAGAAGACCGTCGGGGACGTCGGGCCGGAACTGGCCGCCTCGGCCATCCGGGAGGCGGATTCGTCCGTCTCAGAGCTCGAGGCGATCGACCGGCTGACCACGACGGCCGGGTTCGACGAGCGTCTCAGGGTGCCTTCCCTCTTTCGGGAGGAGGCGGCCGGGGCGGTCGCGGACCCGGGTCTGCGCCGGGCCGAAGCTCGGGCCGGCCTGCGACGGCCCGCGAGAAGGGGACGCTAGCGATGGCCGCGCCGCGAGGGGAGCTCGGATCGTTCGCTTCTCTTCTCGACTATCCCGGCCCTCGGAGCCTCCAGACCGCGCGGGAGGTCGGGCCCGGACGGCTGGGGCGGTTCCTCGATTTCCTGGAGCGGTCGAGCCCCGCGGACGCGGAGACCGCCTATGCCCGGGCCTTCGACTTCGAGCCCTCGACGTGCCTAGACGTCGGCTATCACCTGTTCGGCGACACGTCCCGGCGCGGCCTCTTCCTCGCCGGCCTGAAGCGGCTTTACGCCGGCGCCGGCTACGAGACGGGGCCCGAGTTGCCCGACCATCTGCCCGTCATGCTCCGCTTTTTGGCGGCCGGAACGGACTTCGAAGAGCGGCGCGAGCTCATCGACGATTGCCTCGTTCCCGCCGTCGCCGCGATCCGCCGCGGGCTCGAGCGCCAAGGGCATCCCTATGCCGACCTTTTCGGAGCGCTCCGCGACGAGCTCGCGGGGGAAGGCCGGAAATGATCGAGACCTTCCTCTTCGGCGTCTTTCCCTATTTGGCCCTGGTCTTCGCCGTCGCCGGAGGGATCTTCCGCTATCTGCGGTATCCGTTCACCTATACCAGCCTGTCCTCGGAGCTTCTCGAGAAGCGCTGGCTCTTCTGGGGATCGGTCTCCTGGCATTTCGGGATCATCCCGGTGCTCTTGGCCCACCTGGGCGCCGGCCTCTTCCCGGCCCAAGCCGCCGCCGTCCATGCCAGCGGTGCGGTCACGTTCCTCCTGGAAGCCGCCGGCCTGACCCTGGGCCTCCTCGCCGGGATCGGCATCCTGATGCTGGCCGGCCGGCGGCTCGTCCGGCCGGAAGCGGCGGCAGTGACCTCGGTCATGGACGCGATCGTCCTGGCCGTCCTGGCCATCCAAGTCATGGCCGGCATCGCGCTGTCTGTTCTCTACCGTTGGGGCTCGATCTGGTACCTCGACACGGCCTCGCCCTGGTTCTGGTCTCTCGTCCGGCTCAAACCCGATTTCTCCGCCATCCACCCGCTGCCCCTCCTCGTCCGGTTCCACATGTTCAACGGCTTCGTGGCCATCGCCTTGTTCCCGATCAGCCGCCTGGTCCACTTGGTCTCCATGCCGGTCTCTTACCTCTGGCGCCCTTTCCAGGTCGTGATCGGGAACCGCCGCCGGAAGAAGCCGGACCCGAGCTGACCGGGCCTGACGGCTCAGCGTTGCCAGAGGATGTGAGGCATCTCGAGCGGCGCCTTAACCCCGGGAAGACGCGGCACGACCCGGACCGTGAAGTCCGAAGCCGGGCGCCCGGCCGGGAGACGAGCGCCATAGGTGAAGCCGTTCTCGGCTTCGAGCGGACGTCCCCGCTGCATCTCTTCGCGGACAGGTCCTTCCTCGCCGACGCCGTCCGCGTAAACCTCGACCGCGACCCAATCGGGATTGAGGCTGCCCAGATGGACGCGGGCCTCGAACTGCCGCATCTCCCCGTCCTCGGTCGCCTGCACCTCGCCGATGCGGATCGTCGGCCAGCCCCGGTCGAGGAGCTTTCTCTTGCTCGCGATGTCCGAGCCGAGGGCCCCGTTCCGCGCGGAACGGCTCCGGAAAGCGGCCGCCGCGGGGAGATAATAATCCCGGGTGTACTCGCGGACGGTCCGGTTGGCCGAGAAACGGGGTGTCAGCCGGGCCATGCTGTTGCGGACCCGGGCCACCCAGCGGACCGGGATGCCGGAGGCGTCACGCTCGTAGAACTCGGGGGTGATCTCTTTTTCAAGGAGATCGTACAGGGATTCGGCCTCGGCCGCGTCCCAGGCCGGGTCCTCGTCGTGCTCCCGGCCGTCGCCGAGGGCCCAGCCGAGATCGGGGGCATAGGCTTCGGCCCACCAGCCGTCGAGCTCGGAGAGATTGAGGCCGCCGTTGACGAGGACCTTCATGCCGCTCGTGCCGCAGGCCTCCCACGGCCGGCGCGGCGTGTTGATCCAGACGTCGACCCCCTGGACCAGGCGGCCGGTCAGGACCATGTCGTAGTCGCTGAGAAAGACGACGCGGCTCCCGGCCTCGTGCTCGCGGATGAAGCTCGTCCACTGTCGGATCATCGCCTGCCCCTCGCGGTCGGCCGGGTGGGCTTTGCCGGCGATGATGAGCTGGATCGGGCGATCGGCCCGACCGAGGAGGGCGAGGAGCCGCTCGGGATCATGAAGCAGGAGATTGGGCCTCTTGTAAGTGGCGAAGCGGCGGGCGAAGCCGAGCGTCAGGGCGTCGGGGTTGAAGATCGTCCGGGCCCGTTCGACCTCCTCGGGGAGCCCGCCGGACATTTGGACCTGCCAGGCCTGCTTCTCCCGAACGTAGTCGACGAGCCGGCGGCGGCACTCGACCCGGAAGCGCCACACGTCGGCGTCCGGGAGGCCGGCTATCTGGGCCTCGAGCGTCTCGGTCCGGTCGAGCCAGCGCTTCTTCGATGAGGTCTTCGTCCAGAGCTCGTCGGCCCACGGGGAGTGCCACGTCGGCACATGCACGCCGTTGGTCACGTGACCGACGGGGATCTCGGCCTCCGGCCAGCGCGGGAAGAGGACCCTGAAGATCCGCCGGCTGACCTGGCCGTGCAGCCGGCTAACGCCGTTGACGGCGCCGCTGGTGCGGATGGCCAGGTAAGCCATGTTGAAAGGCTCCCGGTCGTCGGCGGGATCGCGGCGGCCGAGCCCGAGCAGGTCGCGGACGGCGAGGCCGAGGACCTCGCGGGCGTAGCGGCCGAGGTACTGCTCGATGAGGGCCGGGGCGAAGCGGTCGAACCCGGCGTCGACCGGGGTGTGGGTCGTGAAGAGATTGCCGGCCCGCGTCGCCGCCAGGGCGGCGTCGAAGGGGCGGCCCGTGGCCTCCATGAAGGCGCGGGCCCGATCGACAGCGGCAAGGGCGGCGTGGCCCTCGTTCATGTGGCAGACCTCGGGCTTGATGCCCAAAGCGCCGAGCAGCCGCCAGCCGCCGAGGCCGAGGACGACCTCCTGGCGCAGGCGCAGCTCGGGGCCGCCGCCATAGAGCTCGCTGGTGATCCCGCGCAAGGGCGGCGGGTTGGCCGGATCGTTCGCGTCGAGGAGATACAGCCTGGCCCGCCCGACCTGGACCTGCCAGACGCGAAGCCAGAGCGAGTAGCCCGGGATGGCGAGCTTCAAGCGCAGCCATTCGCCGTTCCTCTCGCGGACGGGAACGACCGGCAGCTGGCCAGGATCGTTGTAGGGAAAGTAGGCCTGCTGGAGGCCGTCCTTGTCGATGACCTGCCGGAAGTAACCCTGCTGGTAGAGGAGCCCGACGCCGACGACGGGCAGGCCGAGCTCGGCGGCCGTCTTGAGCTGGTCGCCGGCCACGTTGCCCAGGCCTCCCGAATAGATGGGCAGGGCCTCGCTGAGCATGAATTCCATGCTGAAGTAGGCGATGGACGTCAGAGGGGCGCGGGCGTGGTTCCGCTGGAACCAGGCCGGGGAGCGCGCTTCGCGGCGCCGGGCCCGGAGCAGGCCGGTGACGGTCTCGTGGAATTCGGGATCGGCCAGGGCCCGCCGGAGTCGGCTTCGCGAGGCGGTCTGCAGGACGACCCAGGGGTTGTTCGTCATCTCCCAGAGGCCGGGATCGAGCTCCTTCCAGATCTCGTCGGCCGAATGGTTCCAGGACCAGCGCATGTCGAGGGCCAGCTCCGCGAGCTTCTCGAACCCTTCGATGTCTTCGGGAAAGAACGAATAGATGGGGCTTTCGACGCGCCGCTTCGTCTTCATGATCGGACTCCTTGGCCCGGCGAGGCGCCGGGCCCGCCGCCGGCCAGGGCCTGGTCGACCATGGCCTGGGCCTCGGCGATGATCCGGCGAAGGTGCTCCTCGCCGCGGAAGCTTTCGGCGTAGATCTTGTAGATGCTCTCCGTGCCGGAGGGCCTGGCCGCGAACCAGCCGCTCGGGGCGACGACCTGGAGGCCGCCGAGCGGGGCGCCGTTCCCCGGGGCGTTCGTCAGCACGGCGGTGATGGGCTCGCCGGCCAGCTCGGTCAGGCCGATGGCCCGGGGCGAGAGCGCGGCCAGGGCCTCCTTTTGCTCGGACGTGGCTGGGGCGTCGAGGCGGTCGTAGACGGACTCCCCGAGCTCGACGGCCAGGGCCCGGTAGGCCTCGCCCGGATCGCGCCCCAGGCGGCCGGTCATCTCGGCGGCCAGGAGGCCCGGGACGATGCCGTCCTTGTCGGTCGTCCAGACCGTCCCGTCGAGCCGGAGGAAGGACGCCCCGGCGCTCTCCTCGCCGGCGAAGCCGAGCCAGCCTTCGAGCAGGCCGGGGACGAACCACTTGAACCCGACCGGAACGTCGTAGAGCCTCCGGCCGAGACGAGCCGCCGCGCGGTCGATGATCCGGCTGGTCACGACTGTCTTGCCCACCGCCGCGTCGGCGCGCCAGCCGGGGCGATGCCGGAACAGATAATCCACCGCCGCCGCGAGGAAGTGGTTGGGAGGGAGGAGGCCGGCGCTCTTGGTGACGACGCCGTGCCGGTCGGCGTCGGTGTCGCAGGCGACGGCGACGTCGAAGCGGTCTTTGAGCCCGATCAGGCGGCGCATGGCATAGGGCGACGAGGGATCCATGCGGATGCGTCCGTCCCAATCGACGGTCATGAAGCGGAAGGTCGGGTCCACGGCCTCGTTGACGATCGAGAGCTTCAGGCCGTAACGCTCGGCGATCCGGCCCCAATAGCGAACGGAGGCGCCGCCCAGGGGATCGACGCCCAGCTCGAGACCCGAGCCTCGGATGACATCCATGGCCACGACCCGTCCGAGGTCCTCGACGTAGCGGCCGGCATAATCGTGGCGGTGGGTCGTCGCCGCGCGGAGGGCGCGCTCGAAAGGCATTCGGAGAACGCTCCCCAGCCCGCCCTCGAGGAGCCGATTGGCCCGCTCCTCAATCCAGTCGGTGACGGCGCTCTCGGCCGGGCCGCCTTCGGGCGGATCGTACTTGAATCCGCCGTCCTCCGGCGGATTGTGAGAGGGCGTGATGACGATGCCGTCGGCCGGCCCCTCGCGGCGGCCGCGGTTATAGGTCAGGATGGCGTGGGAAACGGCGGGGGTGGGCGTCAGCTCGTCGGCCTCGGCGATCAGGACCTCGACCGCGTTCCCGGCCAGGACCTCGAGGGCGCTCTGAAAGGCCGGCCGCGAGACGGCATGGCTGTCCCAGCCGAGGAAGAGCGGGCCGCCGATCCGCCGGCTCTTGCGATAGTCGCAGATGGCCTGGGCGATGGCCAGGATATGGGCCTCGTTGAAGGTCGTCCGCAGAGGCGAGCCGCGGTGGCCGGAGGTCCCGAAGACGACCCGCTCGTCGGGGACCGTCGGATCCGGGACCCTTTCGAAATAGGCCGTGATCAGGGCCTCCGGATCGATGAGGAGGGACGGATCGGCCGGCTTCCCGGCCAGCGGACTGATAGCGGGACTCATGACGATCGTTCCCGAGCCCAGATAGACCCCTTCGCTCTTGCCTAAACCAATATCAATAAACGTGCCAAGTCCGGCCGCCGGCCGCCCCTCTTTCCCCCCAGGGCAAAGGCCGGGATTCCAGGCCGTATCCCGACGGCTTCGGGGCGCGGCCCTCTCGGTGGGAAAGTTCCTGCCGGACAGGAATTGCGCAGCGTTGACTTCCCCCCTGTAAAAGGATATTTTTTAGCCCGCCCGGACCGAGCCCCGACAAAACTCCTGAAGGAGGCCCCCATGACCAGAAAAGAGGCCAGGCGCGACGAGTGGGACGCCCGGTTCGCACCCCCGAAGCTCCGTCGTCTCCGCGGGGCGGGCCGCAGCCAGGGCATCACCCTGATCCTTCTCGGCCTCGGCATCCCTCTCATCGCGTTCTTCATCCAGGTCGACGGGGCGATCAGGTTCTCGACCCGGGACCAGGTCTTCGAGAGGACCCTGACGACCGCCGAGCAGCAGGAGATCCGGGCCGCCGTGGACAAGCACAAGGCCACGCTCGACACGGTCCAGCGGCTGGTCGAGACGGTCAAGGAGAAGTACCGCGGCGAGACGGGCGCGAGCTACGACCGGGACGTCTGGGTCGTCCATGTCAAGGAGGGCCTGGCCCTTCCCTACAAATACGTTCTCGCGGTCGGCGCCCTGCTCGTCCTCGTCGGGCTGGGGAAGCTGATCATTTGAGAAGCCGGGGACACGTACGAAGAGTCCGTGTCCCCGAACATCGTCAGGAGGGTTAGCCGTGATCATCGTTCTTTGCCTGCTTCTTGCAGCGCTGTCTCTTCCCGCCGCCGCTCAGGCGCCCCAGGCGCCGGACGCGGCCTCGCTCCGCGGCGGATGGAACTTCGTCGCCACGCCGCGCCATTCGGAGGCCGAGGACAAGGCCATCCTGGCCCTCTTCAACGGCCTTCGCGTCTCCGACGTCGTGGACGGTCTCGACGCGGTCGGGCTCGTCGACAGCGGGGCCATGGATCCGGAGGTCCACGCGCTCTGGCGCGACACGGCGGGCTTCAGCCACCGTTTCGCCGGCATCGCCGTCACCGCGCGCTACGTCCCGACGCAGAGGCCGCACGCCGGCGTCCTCGCGGTCGAGGCGTACGACGCCTGGTCGGCCGAGTGGTACGAAAAGCTCTCGCCGGAATCGTTCGCGCCGCTCATCCGCGCCGGGACGGCCCTCGTCCTCGAGGACGCGCCGGAGGCCGACGTCGGGTCGATCGGCTCCTACAACATCCTCGAGTGGAGGTCGCTCGGCTGCGTCGGCGTCGTCACGAGCGGCACGGCCCGCGACACCGACGAGATTATCACCGAGAAGGTCCCGCTCTATCTGCGGCGCGCCGGCCGGGGCATCCGCCCGGGCCGGAACGAGCTCGAGTCCGTCAACCGGCCCATCGTCTGCGGCGGCGTGCTGGTCGTCCCTGGCGACGTCATCGTCGCCGACGGGGACGGCGTCGTGGTCGTGCCCCGGGCCCAAGCCGAGGCCGTGGCCCGGTACGCCCGCAGGATCATGGACGCGGACAAGGACGGGCGGCGGGACCTCTACCGGAAGCTCGGGCTCAAGCCCGACGCCTCGATCAAGAAATAGCCCGTTCTTTCGGAGGCGCGGGCGCGGCCGGCCCCTGGAAGAGCCCGACCGTCTCGGGGTTGAAGAGGACGATCAGCGTGTAGACGCCGAGCGCCGTCCCGAAAGGCACGTTGACGAGGGCCAGGAAGGCCAGGACCAGGATCAGGATGCGGGCCCATTCTTTGCGGGCGAGGAGGCCCAGCCCGCCGATGATCTGCGGCAGTCCGAGGGCGGCCAAGAACGCGCTGACGATGACGCCGATGAGCCTCAGCAGGCCGGGGCCGACGTTCTCGACGTTGGGGATCATGGCCACGCCCAGGAAGACGAGCAGGGCGAAGCTGGCCAGACAAAGCCAGAAGGCCCCGAAGAGGACCCACAGGATGCCGACGACCTTGATGTGATCTTTCATGCCGCACCTCCACCCGTCCTTATTATACGCGGGCGGGGGGGCCGGCGGTATGCCGTTTGCCATCTTTCTCGCGATGGGGCAGAATGGATGGCGGGGAGTGAGCGTGTTTCGGAAGATGGCTCAGGCGGCCGTGGCCGTCCTCGCCGTTGCGGCGATCGCCGTCGCCGCCGTCCCGGGCCGGGATATCGGACGGCGGCAAGAGGCCGCCCTTATATTGGATTCCGTCGTCCTGTCGAGCTCCGAGCGGGCCGAGGTCCTGAACGGAAAGATCATCCTCCGGGAAGTCCCCAGTCCAAGCCTCCCCGGCCGGACTTTCGAGGCCGTCGGGCTCCTGCCGGCGACCCTGGACGAGGTCCTGGCCGTCATCCTCGATTACCGGCACTACAGCGAGTTCATGCCCCGCGTCGAGCGGACGGTGGTCACGGACGAAGGGCCGATGGTCTCGCTCGTCGAGCAGCACCTCAAGCTTCCCCTGGGCATGAGCCGGCGCTACCGGCTCCGCTACACGGCCCGCGTGGCGGCCTGCGGTTTCCGCGTGGACTGGGTCAAAGTGCCCTGGCCCGAGGTGCCGCCGCACCACTCCGTCCTCGACACGTCGGGCCACTGGCAGGTCGAGCCGGACGCCGGCGGCGGGCTCCTGGCCGTCTATTACGTGTACACCGATCCGGGCCGCGTTCCGCTCGGCATGAAGGGCCTGGCCCTGTCGCTTTCGAAGCACGACCTGCCCAAGGTCATCGAGAGGGTCCGGGACCGGCTTCGGGCGGCCCGGGTCCCGATCAAGGAGTGAAACGGGGCCTGGGTCTAGAACTCGGCGCCGTAGCGGCCGGCCGAGCCCAGCACCTCGCGGTTCTTCCTTTTATACATCTCGACGAGGGCCGAGCGGGCCGGGCCGAGGTACTTGCGCGGATCGAACTCGGCCGGCTGTTCGGCGAAGACCTGGCGGATTGTGGCCGTCATGACCATCCGGCCGTCGGTGTCGATGTTGATCTTGCAGACAGCCGAGCGGGCGGCCTGGCGCAGCTGGTCCTCGGGGACGCCGATGGCGTCCTTCATCCGCCCGCCGTACTTGTTGATCGCGGCCACCGCGTCCTGGATGACCGACGAGGCGCCGTGGAGGACGATGGGGAAGCCCGGGATCCGCTTCTCGACCTCGGCCAGGATGTCGAACCGCAGCGGCGGCGGGACGAGGACGCCGCGCTCGTCGCGGGTGCACTGCTCGGGCTTGAACTTGTAGGCGCCGTGCGACGTGCCGATGGAGATGGCCAGGGAATCGACGCTCGTCCGCCGCACGAAATCGACGACCTGGTCGGGGCGGGTATAGCTCGATCGCTCGGCCTGGACCGCGTCCTCGATGCCGGCCAGCACCCCGAGCTCGCCCTCGACGGAGACGTCGCGCAAGTGGGCGAAATCGACGACCTGGCGGGTCAAGGCGATGTTCTCCTCGAACGGCAGGTGCGAGCCGTCGATCATGACCGACGAGAAGCCGTGCTCGATGCACGACTTGGCCAGGTCGAAGGTGTCGCCGTGGTCGAGGTGAAGGGTGATCGGGACGGCCGGGCCGCCGCCCTTGGCCTTCTCCATCTCGCGGGCCATGACGACCGCGCCTTCGGCCATGTAGCGCAGCATGGTCTGGTTGGCGTACTTGCGGGCGCCGCTCGAGACCTGGAGGATGACGGGGGAGCGGGTCTCGACGCAGGCGGTGATGATGGCCTGGAGCTGCTCCATGTTGTTGAAGTTGTAGGCCGGGACGGCGTAGCGCCCGGCGAAAGCCCGGCGGAACATGTCGCGGGTGTTGGACAGGCCGAGGTCCTTGTAGGATACGGGCATGACGGGGCTCCTTTGGGGCGGTCGGTTCGGGGGCATCATACCCTAAAGGGGGTTTTCTTTTCAAAGCGGGGCCGGGCGGCGGGGAGCGCCTTGTCTTTTCGGAGGGCCTTTGATATACCGGAAAGACCATGACCAAACGCCCGATCGTCTTCGTCGTCCTCCTTCTCGTCGTCGCCTCCGTCTTCGCGGCCGCCCAGGGCCGGATCGAGGTCCGGCGCGAAGGCCCGTCCCAGACGTTCATCGCCGGCGGCCGGCCGCTGGCGGCGATCGTTCCGTTCGGCGGGCAGGATCTCACGGCCGAGGACCGCGTGGTCGAGATCCGGCCCGGTCTCTTCGAGTGGACCCGGACCTTCCGCTGCGGCGGGACGGGCTACGTCCGCCCCGTCCGGCTGACCATGGAGCTCGAGGCGCTCTACCCTTCGCGCTACAGCCTCATTCCGGCCGTGTCATACAACGGCAACGCCTGGGGCCGGGGGCGCGAGCCGAAGGGCTTCCTCAAGGACGGCGCGCCCTGGACCTTCGCCTATCACCGCGCCTCGATCCCCGGGGCGACCTATTCGGAGTCCGAGGCCTGGTCGGTCGGCCTCTTCAGCGCCCCCGGCGAGCTCCTCGGCGGCTTCTCCTGCTCGCTCGAGCCCCGCGCCGACAAGACCGTCCACCGGCTCGTCTGGCCCGAGGAGGAAACGCCCCAGGTCTACGCCATGCGCGACGCCTATGCGGACGCCTACCGCGGGGACCTGCGGGTGTCGCCCGGACAGACGATCGAGCTCAAGGCCTGGGTCGTCATCGGCGAGGTCCGGACGCCGCGGCACGGCTGGCACGCGCTCGTCGACGCGGCCTGGTCGCTCAACGCCCGGCCGGTCCGGCCCCGCTTCGAGCCGGAGGAGCTCTGGGAGCTCGGCGTCCAATACGCCGCCGACAACCTCTGGGCCGAGGAGAAGGGATTCAAGGGCTTCTCGATCGGCCTGCGCTGGGACCCGCAGGAGCAGGGCTGGGTCCAGCGCCAGTCCTGGAAGTACGAGATCGGCTGGGCGGGCCAGAACCTCTCGCTGGCCAACGCCATGCTCCACGACTACGTCCTTTCGAACGAGCGCCGCTCCCTCGACAAGGGCCTCCAGTGCCTCGACACCTGGCTCCGGAACGCCCGGCTTCCGAACGGCCTCTTCCGCTGCCACTACGATCACGTCATCGGGCTCGAGGACCCCAAGACCGAGATCCAGGACGCCTGCAATCTCGGCCAGGCCGCCCAGGCCTACTTCGAGGCCTACGACCTGGCGGCGAGGTGCGGGCTGAGGAAGCCCGAATACCGCGCGGCGGCCCTCGGCGTCTGCGATTTCGCGCTGAAGGCCCAGTCGGCGGACGGCCGGATCGGCAAGTCCTGGACGAGCGCGGGCCGGACGGTCGAGGCCGACGGCACGATCGGCGCCTTCCTCATCCCGCCGCTGGTCACGGCCTTCCGGGCCACCCACAAGCCCGCTTATCTCGCGGGGGCCGAGAAGGCCTTCGCCTTCTACTTCGACGAGTTCCTGAAGAACGGCTTCACCACGGCCGGGGCGCTGGACACCGACTGCATCGACAAGGAGTCGGCGGCGCCGCTCCTTAAGGCCGCCCTCGAGCTCTATGACGTCACCGGCAAGGCCCCCTATCTCGGCCGGGCCGAGGACGTGGCCTATTATCTGGCCACTTGGCAGTGGCACTACAGCGTGCCCTTCGCCGAAGGGACGGTCCTTCGCGAGATCGGCTACGATACCTATGGCGGCACGGCCGTCTCGACCCAGCACCACCACCAAGACCCTTACGCGCTTGCCATCGTCAACGACTGGATCAAGCTGGCCCAGCTCACGGGGCACGCGGTCTGGAGGGAGCGGGCCGTCGCCGCCTGGGCCAACGGCACGATCGGGATCTCGGGCGGCGACCTCGTCGTCATGGGCAAGAAGCGGCCCTACGGCTCCCAGGACGAAGGCTTCCTTCACACCCGCTGGCTCCAGCCCTTCGCGGTCAGCCAATGGCTCGTCGCCTGGCCGACCGCCTTCCGGCTCGAGACGCTGCGCCAGAATCCCAACTGGGCCCTCTTCAACAAATGATAATTCGCCGATTTGTCGGCGTGCTGGCCGTCCTTTTCGCGGCCTCGTTGCTCGGCTTCCCTCAGGAGGCGAGCGGGCCGGCCCGCCGCTGGCCGGCGGAGAAGGCCCGGGCCTGGGCCGCGGCCAGCCCCTGGACGCTCGGCTGCAATTATATTCCGCGCACGGCCGTCAACACCCTCGAGATGTGGCAGGCGGCGACCTTCGACCCGGCCACGATCGACGAGGAGCTCGGCTGGGCCGAGGCCCTCGGCTTCAACGCCGTCCGGGTCTTCCTTCATTACCTTCCGTGGGCCGAGGACCCCGGCGGTTTTTCGGGCCGGCTCGAGCGCTTCCTCGAGATCGCCGACCGGCATCACGTGGCCACGATGTTCGTCCTCTTCGACGATTGCTGGAACCCCGAGTTCGCGTCAGGCCCGCAGCCGGCGCCCCGTCCGGGCGTCCACAACTCGGGCTGGGTCCAGTGCCCCGGGCCCGAGATCGTCCGAGACCCCGGCCGCTGGAGCGTCCTCGAAGACTACACCAGAGGCATCATCGGATCCTTCCGGACCGATCGGCGCGTCCTCGCCTGGGACCTCTACAATGAGCCGGGCAATTCGGGCTCCGGCTCGAAGTCGCTGCCGCTCCTCACGAAGGTTTTCGCCTGGGCCCGGTCGGCCGGGCCCGTCCAGCCCCTGACCGCCGGCATCTGGGACGAGTCGAAGGATCTCGCCGAGCTCAACCGCTTCCAGGCCGGTCAGTCCGACATCATCACCTTCCACTCTTACCAGGCGCGCTCCGATGCCGAGAAGCGGATCGCCGGGCTCAAAGCCTACCGGCGGCCGCTCATCTGCACCGAGTACATGACCCGGACGGCCGGCAGCCGCCTCGAGGAGATGTTGCCGCTCCTCAAGTCCGAGGACGTAGGGGCCATGAGCTGGGGCCTGGTCAGCGGCAAGACCCAGACGATCTTCCCCTGGGGCTCGAAGGAGGGGAGCCCTGAGCCCGCGGTCTGGTTCCACGATCTTCTGCGGCCCGACGGCGCCCCCTACCTCGAGGCCGAGGCGGCGCTCATCCGGGACGTCTCCGGCAAGGGCCGGCCGGTCGCGACGGACCGACCGGGCGTCCTCGCCGAGCCGTTCCACGCCTGGGCCCTGACCCCGCCGCTCGGCTGGAACAGCTGGGACTCGTTCGGCCAGGCCGTGACCGAGGCCGAGGTCAAGGCCAACGCCGATTTCATGGCCGCAAGGCTGGCCAAGCTTGGCTGGCGCTATGTCGTCGTCGACATCGAATGGTCCGAGCCCCGGCGCGTCGGGCCCGATTACCCCCTCCGCTCGGGGTCGGAGGTGGATGAATTCGGCCGCTTCGTCCCGGCCGAGTCGCGCTTCCCTTCCTCGGCGGGCGGGCGCGGCTTCAAGCCGCTGGCCGATTACTTGCACGCGAAGGGCCTTAAGTTCGGCCTCCACATCGTGCGCGGCATCCCGCGCCTCGCCGTGGAGAGGAACACGCCCATCGAAGGCACGTCCTTTCGGGCCGCGGACGTCGCCGACAAGGTCGATTTCTGCGATTGGAACGAGGACCAGTGGGGCGTCGACCTCACGAAGCCCGGCGCCCAGGCCTGGTACGATTCCCTGTTCCGCCAACTCGCCGCGTGGGGCGTCGATTTCGTCAAGGCCGACGACCTCTGCTACCGAGGCGAGGAGATCGCCATGCTCCGCCGGGCCATCGACCGGACGGGCCGGCCCATCGTGCTCAGCCTGTCCTACGGCCCGATGCCACTCGCTCGGGCCGGCGAGCTGGTGAGGAACGCCAATTCCTGGCGCCTGCTCGGCGATCTCTGGGATTACTGGGATCAGGTCGTTCCGGCCTTCCGGCAGCTCGACGATTGGACGCGGTACGCCGGCCCCGGCCACTGGCCGGAACCGGACATGCTGCCGCTCGGCCGGCTGCGGGCGCTGCCCGAGGGTTGGTCCAAGGCCGCGACCATGAACCCGGGCTATTTCGAGATGGCCTCGCACGGCGGCCGGGAGGACGTTCACAACTTCCTCAGCCGCGACGAGCAGCGGACGATCATGACCCTCTGGGCGATCGCCCGCGCGCCGCTCATCGTCGGCGGCCATCTGCCGCAGAGCGACGCCTGGACGCTCTCGCTCCTCGCCAACGCCGGCGTCATCGCCCTCAACCAGACAAGCCGCGGCAACCGGCAGCTGTTCCATGCCAACGGCCTCGCCGCATGGACGGCCCGCGACCCGGCGAGCGGCGACGCCTATGTCGCCCTTTTCAACCTGTGCGACAAGGACGCGACGGGGACCGCCGCGGGCCTCGCCGTCCCGGTCCGTCTGGCCGACCTCGGGATCGACGGCTCCGCCGACGTCGTCGACGTCTGGAGCGGCCGGCCCGCCGGCGTCGCCCGAGGCAAGTTCGCGCCCATCGTGCCGTACCACGGCGCGGGCCTCTACCGGCTCAAGCCGTCGAAGTAAGAAGGGGTCAAACCTTTAATTCTTTAATTTCGGGAAGAGCGTCGTCGTCGGGCAAAGAGAGAATTAAAGAATTAAAGGTTTGACCCCTTCTTGCGCTAAAATAAATGGGATGCGCGTGAAGCTCGCCTACGGGACGACGGGCCTGCCGCTCGAGCTCCCCGATTCGCTCGACGTCACCGTCGTCGAGCCCGCTTTCGTGCCGGCCCTTGCCGATCCCGCCGCCGCCGTCAGGGCCGCCCTCGAGGCGCCGATCGGCTCTCCTCCCCTCCGCGAGATCGTCCGCCCGGGGATGCGCGTCGGCGTCGTCTTCAGCGACATCACCCGGCCGGCGCCCAATCCGCTTCTCCTCGGCGCCGTGCTCAAGGTCCTCGACGCCGTCGCGGGCGTCGAGGTGACGCTCTTCAACGCCCTGGGCACGCACCGGCCGAACACCGAGGCCGAGCTGCGGGCCATGCTCGGGGACGGGATCTTCGAGCGCCGGCGCATCGCCCAGAACGACGCCTTCGATCCGTCCACCCAGGTCCGGGTGGGCGTGACCTCGAAGGGGCACGAGACCTGGCTCAACGCCGAGCTCGCGGCCTGCGACCTGAAGGTCCTGACCGGCTTCATCGAGCCCCACCTCTTCGCCGGCTTCTCCGGCGGCGGCAAGGCCCTCATGCCCGGCATGGCCGGCCTGCGCACCGTCCTCGGCAATCACGACGCCGGCATGGTCGGCCATCCCAAGGCCATCTGGGGCGTCACCCGCGGCAATCCGATCTGGGAGGAGGTTCGCGAGGTGGCGGGCCAGGCCGGCCGCGTCTTTCTGCTCAACGTGGCCCTCAACCGCGACAAGGCGGTCACCCGCGTCTTCGCCGGCGACCTCGACCAGGCCCATGCCGTGGGCTGCGATTACGTCAGGCGCTCGGCCATGGTCGCGGTCGGCCGGCTTTTCGACATCGTCGTCACGACCAATTCGGGATACCCGCTCGACCTCAATCTCTACCAGTCGGTCAAGGGCCTGCGGGCCGCCGAGCCCATCGTGCGGCCCGGCGGCACTATCATCCTGGCCGCCCGCTGCTCCGACGGCATCCCCGACCACGGGCTCTACGGCCGGCTCCTGCGCGAATCGCGCGACCCGGGCGACCTCCTGGCCAGGATCTGCGCTCACGGCTTCCTCGAACAGGACCAATGGCAGGCCCACGTCCAGGCCCTCGTCCAGGCCAAGGCCGAGGTCGTCGTCCGGTCCGACGGCCTGACCGACGAAGAGATCCGCGGCGCCCTGCTCCGGCCGTGCCGGCGCATCGAGGACGCGATCGCCGGCCTGCTCGAAACGTACGGCCCGAGGGCCTCGATCTGCGTCATGCCGGAAGGGCCGCAGACCATCCCCTATCTCGCTTGATCGCGCGTCTTGGAAGGGCCGGCCTCAGCGGCCGTTCTTGAGGACCTTGCGGATGAGCCCCGAGAGCTCGGTCGCCGTGAAAGGCTTCATCAGCAGGGCCCTGATGCCATCCCGGCCGACGGTCTCGCCGCTGACCTTTTCGCTGAACCCGGTGTTGAGGATGATCCGGACGTCCGGCCGGACGCGGACCAGCCTTCTGGCCAGCTCCATCCCGGACATCGAGGGCATGGTCTGGTCGGTGATGACCAGGTCGACGGCGGCCGGATCCTTGGCGAAGGCCGCCGCGGCGTCCTCACCCGAGGATCGCGTGATGACCCTGTAGCCGAGCTTCTCGAGGGTCCGGCCCAGGCTCTTGAGCTGGGCCGGATCGTCGTCGACGAGAAGGACGGTCTCGTTGCCGCGCTCCACCTGCGGGGCGGTCTCCGACTCTTCCGGCGCGCTCCCGTCCTCGAGCAGCGGGAAGAACACGTTGAAAGTGCTGCCCCGCCCCACTTCGCTGTAGACCGTGACCGTCCCGCCGAAGCTCTGGACGATGCCGTGGACGACGGACAGCCCGAGGCCGCTCCCTTCGCCCGGCTTGCGGGTCGTGAAAAAGGGCTCGAAGATCCGCTCGACGACCTCGCGCGGCATGCCGCAGCCCGCGTCCGCGACGGTCATCTGCGCGTAGCGGCCGGGCTTGAGATCGGGATGGCGGGCGGCCATGGCCTCGTCGACGAGGACGGCCGCGAGCCGGACCTCCATCGTCCCCGGCTTGCCCCGCATGGCCAGGGCGGCGTTCTGGCAGAGGTTCATCAGGACCTGGTGGATCTGGGCCGGGTGGCCGAGGACCACGGCCTCGTCCGCGCCGATCGACTCGTCGAGCGTCATCGCGGCCGGCAGGGTGGCCCGGAAGAGCCTGAGCGTCTCCCGGACGACGGGCGCGATGTGGAGGGGGCTCCGCTCCCACGCCTTCTGCCGGCTGAAGGCGATGATCTGCCGGACGAGCTCCTTGCCCCGATCCGCGGCCCGGAGGACGAGCGGCAAGGACTCGCTGGCCGCCTGCTTCTCTTCGGCCTCCATCAGGGCCAGCTCGGCGTTGATGACGATGGCCCCCAGGATGTTGTTGAAATCGTGGGCGATGCCCCCGGCCAGGGTGCCCAGGGACTCCATCTTCTGGGCCTGGCGGACCTGGTTCTGGAGGATGACCTCCTGGGTGATGTCCCGCTCCGTGATCAGGACGCCGAGGGGGTCCCGGACCGAGGTGGTCACGACCTCGAGCTCGACCGGCCGCTCGCCGGGCCGCGTCAGGGTGAGGCGCCCGTTCCAGGCCTCGCCGCGCGCCACCGCCTCCCGCATCCCGGCGGCCCGCGGGTCGCCAACCACCAGGTCGAAGATGTTCCGGCCCACCGCGGCGTCCTTGGAGAGCCGGTTGATGGTCTCGAAGGCCGCGTTGACGTAGACGATCCGGCCGTCGGGCTCGGCCATGACCACGGCCTCCGAGGCCATTTCCACGGCCGCCCCGAGACGCAGCCGCTCCTGCTCGGCGAGGGCCTGCCGCAGGGCCTCGCTCCGCTTGCGCTCGGTGATGTCGTGGACCATGCCCACGGAGCGGACGATGCGGCCCGAGGCGTCCCGGAAATGCTCGCACTTCTCGTGGACGGTCCGGACCTCGCCCGTGCCCCGGCGCACGATGCGATGCTCGATCTCGTAGCTGTCAATCCCTTCGCGCAGGGACCCGCTGTAGGCCTCGTCGACCGCCCGGCGGTCCTCCGGGTGGACGGCGGCCAAAAAGGCCTCGTAGGTCGCTCCGAACTCTCTCGGCTCGAGCCCGAAGATCCGGTAGACCTCGTCCGACCAGGTCAAACGGTTCGCCGAGACGTCGAGTTCCCAGCTTCCCAGGTGAGCGATCTCCTGGGACCTCTGGTATCGACGCTCGCTCTCGCGCAGGGCGGCTTCCGTTCTCTTGCGCTCGCTGATGTCCATGAAGACGGTCGCGAACCGGCGCGGCCCGGGGCTGTAGGCGTGGACCTCGAACCAGCGGTTGAGCGGCTCCGGATAGTAGCGCTCGAACTGGTACGGCTCCCCCTTTAGGGCGACCCGGCCGAAGGTTTCGATCCAGAAGGGTTCGATGCCCTTCAGGACCTCCCGGACGGTACGGCCGACGGTCTCGTGCCGGGGGAGGCCGGTCAGCCGCTCGAAGGCCGGGTTGAGGTCGAGGAAGCGATAGTCGACCGGACGCTCCGACTCGTCGGTGATGATCTCGTGGATCGCGAAGCCCTCGGACATGTTCTCGAAGAGGGCCCGATATCTGGCCTCGCTTTCGCGCAGCGCCTCCTCGGCCACGCCCCGGGCCGTCGCATCGTGAGCGTAGAGATTTACAAAGGATTCCCCCGGCGGGCAAACGGCGGTGAACAGATAGGTGCGGCCCTCGCCATCCCGGGCCTCCGCATCGACGGGCCCCGGCTGATCGAAGGCGCGAGCGGCAAGGCCCGCGACGACGGCGGGGATCGGGCCGGCCGGCGCCGCGCCCGAGGCGGCCAGGAACCTCTTGGCCGCGGGGTTGGCGAAGATGACGTCCCCGGCTTGGCCGACGCGCAGTACGGGGTGCGGGTTCTGCTGGGGGAACTGGGCCAAGCGCCGCTCGGTCTCGCGGGCCCGCTCGCGCTCGGCGCTCTCGACGAGATCCCAATCGCCGCCGCGCCTGACGAGCGCGAAGCGATGATTGCGCACGACGTCGAGGACCTCGTCGGCCCCACAATGCGCGAGCGAATAGGTGCAGAGGGCCAGCATCCGGCTCTGGCCGATGACCTCGTCGACCGCGGCCTCGTAATCGGCGAAGGCCCGCCAGTCCTTCCTCTCAAGCCAGAATGTGTTGCCGCTGAGCCGAAGTCCCTCGAAGCCCCGGGAGCGGGCATCGTCGAGCTTGCGGGCCCAGGCGCCCATTACCCGCCCGGCGTCGAACGTCCCTCCCGCAAGGTACCATTCGTCATGGGGGATGATCTCGATCCGCCCGTCGAGAAGGTGCCGCTCGAAGCCGGGCACCCCCGCCGCCAGGGCCGCCGCCGCGGCCGTTTTGTCCACGGGCTTGGAGGTGACCCACATGCAGAACTCGTTCGCCTCGAGTCCGGCCGCGAAATAGGGCACCAGGAGCTCCGAGAGGTCTTCGGCCGAGCGGTAGAACTGGCAGAAGTGCGTGCCCCAGGGGATATCGCCGATGATCCCGATGCCGGATCTTCGGATCTCTGCGTTCATGGGTGGGCCTCTCCCGGGCTGAACCTTTCCAAAATACAGGGAGCGGGGCGTGTTCGTCAAGCCGCCGGGGCCGTGGAAATCCCTTGACGGGCCGGGTAGAATGGCTTCGAAGGGTGTGATGAGATCGAGAGCGATGATCGAACGGGCCGTCGCCGCCGCCCTCCTCGTCCTGGCGGCCGCCGCCCCGGCCTGCCGGCGGGCTCCCGCCGCGCCGCCTTCGGAGGCGGTCCGGGCCGTGCTGGAGAAAAGGATCGGACCGGCCGGGACGGACGCCCCCGTCAACTGCCGGCGCGACCGCGTCTGCGGCTCGGACGTCCTGGCCCGATTCTACCGGGACCGGGCTTTCCGGCCGGCCTGGGTCGACGACGGCCTCGTCCTCGGCAACGCCCGCGCTTTCCTTTCGGCCCTGCGTCTCGTCTCCGGCGACGGCCTCGACCCGTCGAACTATCATCTCGCCGCCCTGGAGTCCCTCTTGGAAGGGGTCGACCGCGAGGTCCGGAGAAGGCCGGCCAGGGTCCCGTCCGAGGACCTGGCCGATCTTGAGATGCTCCTGACGGACGGGTTCCTTCTCTGCGGCTCCCATCTCGTTCATGGCGAGGTCGATCCCGCGACGCTCCAGGCCGACTGGTCCGTCAAGGGCCGGGCCGCGGACCTGGCCGCCGCCCTCGAGAAGGGATTGGCGGCGAACGACGTCCCCGGCGCCATCGAGGCCCTGCGGCCCGCCGGCCCCGTCTATCGGGGGCTGCGGACCCTGCATGCCGAGTATGCCCGGCGGGCCGAGGCCGGCGGCTGGCCGGCTTTCCCCGTCGGGCCCAAGCTGGTCAAAGGAGACACGGACGCCCGCGTCGGGGCTCTCAGGAAGTCGCTCCAGGCCACGGGGGATCTCGCGGCCGCGGACGATCCGGGCGATCCCGATCACTTCGACGCCGGCCTCGAGGCCGCGCTGATGTCCTTCCAGAGCCGCCACGGCCTCGACCCCGACGGCGTCGTCGGCGCCGACACGGAGGCCGCCCTGAACGTTTCGGCCGCTGATCGCCTGAAGCAGGTCAAGGCCAATCTCGAGCGCTGGCGATGGATCACCCCCGACCTGGGCGACCGCTACATCCTCGTGAACACGGCCAGCTTCTTCGTCTGGGTCGTCGAGGCCGGACGCGCCGTCCTGACCATGGAGGCCATCGTCGGACGGGCCTATCTCCAGACACCCGACTTCAGCGGCCGGCTCTCGACGGTGACCATCAACCCGGCGTGGAACGTGCCTCAGGAGATCGCCCGCAAAGACGTTCTGCCCCTCGTCCAGAAGGATCCGGATTATCTCCGGAAGAACGGGTTCCGCGTCTTCGAGAGCTGGAGCGACGGGGCCCGCGAGCTCGATCCGGCCGCGATCGACTGGAGCCGGATCACCGAGGACGGCCTGTCCTACAAGTTCCGCCAGGACCCGGGACCGAAGAACGCGCTCGGCGAGCTGGCCTTCATCTTCCCGAATCCCTTCGGCGTGTACATGCACGACACCCCGGCCCGCGGCCTCTTCCGGCGGGCCGTCCGGGACTTCAGCCACGGCTGCATCCGGCTCGAGAAGGCCCTCGACCTGGCCGCCTATCTCCTCCGCGACGACCCGGATTGGACGGAGGACAAGATCCAGGAGGCCATCGACGCCGGAGAGACGAAGGTCGTCCGCGTCCCTGAGCCGGTGAGCGTCCACGTCCTGTATTGGACGGCCTGGCTTGGCGACGACGGCCGGGCCCAGTTCCGTGAGGATATCTACCTGAGGGACGCCGCCCTCGTCAGGGCCCTGGGGGAGCGGGCCGCGCCCCCGCCGCGCTAGCCCGGCTCACCAGGTCCGGACCCGTCCGATGTCGACGTGGACGAAATCCGAGGCCGGATAGATCCCCACGCCGCCGGCCCGCAGGGAGACGGCCGCGCGGTAGAGGTCCTTGAGCGCGACGCCGGGGACGCGGATATCGACGGCCCTGCCAACGAGATGCAGGCTGTTGGCGACGACGCCGCCCCCGCCGTGGGTCCGCAGGTATTCGTTGGTCGTCCGGGAGCGGTACCCGGAGATGACGTGGAACGGTTCGCGGCTCGGGAGGTCTCGGGCCAGGAGGACGAGCAGATCGAGCAGCGCGACGTCGATCTCGCGAACCTCGTTGGTCCGCGTGTCCCGGAGGACGCGATTGATCTTGGCCAGCGACTCCGGAACGAGGGCCCCGTCGCGGCAGTAGGCGACGGACACCGATTCCCCGCTGTGGATGTTGAAGAAGGCGAGCCCCCGGTCGGGCGGCAGCGGCGCCCTCGGTCGAGGGGCGGAGGCCCGCAGCTTCGAGGCGAACGGCAGGGCCAGCGCGGCCGCGCCGAGACAGAGGAAGCGGCGGCGGCCGGGCGTGGACGGCGAAATCAGGGCGCGCAGCTTCTCTTTCATCTCGCTCTTTTCTTTAGTCGTAGCAACCCATTATAACAGACGCCCTTTCCCGCCCCAACCCTGAGGCGGATCTATCGGACGACGATCTCGTCGACAAAGACCCAGGACGGCCCGCCGGCCGAGACATGCCAGTCGGGCAGGCGCTTCGTGCCCTCGATGCGGAAGCGAACGAAGCGGACCGCGGCCAGGGCGCCCGGCCCGGACGAGGCCTCGGTCCAGAGGTGGGCCCGGACCGTCTCCTCTCCGCGGTGGTCTCCGGCCGCCGCCCGGACGTCCAGGTCGCGGAAGGACGCTCCGTCGGCGGAGACGGAACAGGCCACCCGGTCGGGATGGAGGATCCAGCTCCCCGGATCGGACAGCGTGCCGAGGGCGATCTCCCGCACGGCCGCCGGCGTCCCCAGGTCGAGGGTCAGCGTGAGGTCCACGCCTTCCCAGCCCAGCCAATGGACCTTGAAGTCGCTCGCGCCGTGGACGCCGTTGGTCAGCACGGCGAGGTCGCCCGCCGCGTATTTCGGGGCCGGGGGCGGCTCGGCCGTGACCGGCCTCCGAAAGGCGAGATTGCCTTCGACCTCGACGGCGAGGAACCGCCGCACGCCTTGGACGTAGGCCTCGGGGGTCAGGCCGCCCTCGCTGAGCGTCCGCACGCCGCCCTCGCGGCACCTCTCGGAGAACTCTTCGAGGAGACGGACCATGGCCCGCCGGGCCTTGAAGCGCCTCTCTCTCTCCTCGTAGAAGCCGCGCGGCCCGAACATGTCGCTCTTGCCGATCTCGAGCTCCGCGTACATCAGGGGCAGCCGGGCCGTCCGGACCCGGGCCCGCCGCTCGGGATCGCGGGCCGCGGCCGCTTCGGCCCGGTCGAAGAGCCTGTCGTAGAGCGCGGTATCGGCGGCCGAAAGGTAGTCCCGGGCATGGACGGCCGGCGGCTCATAGATGTCCAGCCGGGCCCCGGAGCGCTCGAGCGCGCGGCGGAGGGCCTCGGCGTACTCACGGATCATCGGCGCCGCCGGTCCGTAGTAGCCGGCGAGGAAATCCTGCGTGACGGCGTCGGCGTCCGCATCGGGATCCCAGAGGAGCCGGGCCAGCAGATAGGATTTGAGCTCGCTCGACTCGTGCCCGGGGCCCGTGTTCGTCTGCTGGAAGTGCTTGCGCACGCCGCGGCCGACGAAGAGGCGGATGTTCGGCTGGAGGACGTGCAGGTTCGGGAACGGCGAGACGTGATGCGAGAAATTGACCGTGTAGTCCCAGAGATAGAGGCTGCCGCAGATCCGGCTCCAGTCCTCGAGATCGCGGACGAACGAGGCGCCGGCGGGGTCGCCGGCGATGGGCCGGCTGCGGTCGAGCTCGATCGTGCAGAGCATGACCTCGACATTGGGGGCCGGCCGCGTCCGGCGCGGCGCCGGCCGCGAATACTGGTAGGCCAGGGTCGAGATCGTCCGGTCGGGGAAGAGGGCGGCCATGCGGTTGACGAACCGCAGGATGGGGCCCGCGGGCGAGCCCTCCTCCGCGATGACCTCGAGACACGCGGGGCATTGGCAATAGGAGAGATTGTCGTTCTGGCTGACCGACCAGATCTTCTTTCCCGGCTGGGCGGCCATCTCTTCGCGGAGCTTGGCGGCCATGATGTCGAAGACCTCGGGCCGGCTCAGGCACGGCTGGTCGATGACGCGCTTGCCGTTCATCCAGGCGAAATACTCGGGGTGAGCGGTGAAATAGGCCTGCCAGGGCATGAGCCGCTGCAACGTATGGACGTAGTAGCCGTCCCCGTAGAGGTCGGTCAGTGCGCTGAGGCGCAGCCAGTCGCGGGTGTCCGGGTCCTGCGTGAATTCCCCGTTGACGATGCGGACGTCGTTGACGGGGTTCTCGGTCTCGAAGAGGCAGCCGAGGGCGAGGTCGTCGCGGCGGGGGAAGAGCTCGGCCGTGGGGCTGAACCTCCGGCAGCCGAAGTATTTCTCGAGAAGGTGGACGACGCCGAAGATGACGCCCCGGCCCGCTCCGCCGGCGACATAGAGGTTTCCCGTCGACGTCCCGACGGCGAACCCGTCGGGCCGGAGCGTAGCCAGCGTCGCTTCGAGAACCGGCGGCCATTCGCGCCGCGGGAAGCCGATGGCGGCGACGCCCGGCCGGTCCGGCGTCTTGACCTCGAGAACCGTCAGATCGACGCCGGTCATCTTGAAGACCGACGTCCGGAGGATATCGGCCGCCCGCCGCTCGACCTCGCCCGCGCCTTCGGGGATCTCGATCCGGGCCGCCGCCCGTCCGTGGTCGACGAAGACGAACGACCGGCTGCAGGGGCTGAGCCCGACCGGACGAGGCCCGGTGCCGGCGGAAGGCCCGGGCGCGCAGGCCGCCGCGACGGTCAACGAGAGGATCCCGAGAATCTCGATGGCCGAAGGTCCTGGCGCTCGTTTCGCGGCGTTCCGGGTCGACATCACCCGGAATCTAGACCAAACCGCCGGTCCGCGTCAAACGCGGGAAGGGCCGCGGCCCCTCCGCCATGTCCGGCACTCGAAGAGGTCGCAGAAGAAGCTCGTGACCATCCCCGCGACGACGATGCCCATGGCGCACCATGCCAGGATCTTGAGGATCCCATAGACAAGGCCCGTCAGCAGGTCGCCTGGCGCGAGGCCGGGAACGGCGGACCCTGGGAAAGCCATTTCCCTCGTCCCTATTTCTTCCCGGGCGGCAGGAAGTTCTCCATGACCCAGACCTCGCCGCCTGCGCGGGTCACGGCGATGGCCAGGCGCTGGCCGTCCGGATGGAGGCTCAGGGAGCTTGGGGCCTCGTCGATGATCAGGCCGACCCTCTGGATCTCTCCCCCTCCTGCAGGCGCATAGAAGAGCTCCCACGTCCTCTTCTTTCCCGCGGGATCGCCCTTGAAGAACAAGACGCCGTCCCTGGCCGGGGTCCAGCAATAGGACCCATGGACGCTAGCGCTGATGGCGCTCGTTTTTGCCCGGACGATCTCGCGGGGCGGGCTGTCCGGCAGCGCGATGGCCTTCAGGGCCCACGACAAATCCGGCTCTGCCGTTCCGAACATGAGCTGTTTTCCATCCAGAGATAAGCTCAGGCCGGCGAGGTTCAGAGAGGCCTCCTGCTGATGGATCACATGGCTCTCCCGGGTCGAAAGGTCGAGGGCCATGATCCGGCTGAGCTTCCGACCGAACTCGAAAACCGTGTAATAGACCGTCCGTCCGTCCGGGGCCGGGGCGATGGAGGTCATGTTCACGTCCGTTCGCCCGTTGACGACGAGGACGGCCGCCTCGCCGGTCTGAACATCGACGCGAAGCAGGGATTGGCCGAGCTTCTCGTCGCTCCCCAGAATAAAGATGGAGCGTCCGTCCGGGGCCCAGGTCGCGCGTCCGAATCGCGTCACCTTCATTGGAACATCGCGGGTCTGGCCCGTCTCCACCGACCGGATCCGAAGGATCCCGATCGTCCTCCCGCCCAGGGCCTCCTTTCGCGTGGAGATGAAGGCGAGGGCTTTGCCGTCCGGCGACCATTGGGGGCTGTAGCTGACGCCGACCATGTCCTGAGCCAGGATCTTCGGCCCTTCGAGGAGAGATCTCTTGTCGATGTCGATGGAGGCGATGGCGATGTCCTCCATATCCACAGGCAGGCGATAGAAATATGTCCCTTCCCGGCTGAACCCCAGGGACATGATATCTCCCAGGTTTCTGCGGACCAGGCGCGGCTCGCCGCGAGCAACGCCGTCGGCGATCTCGACCATCCAGGCGTCGAGCGTGCCCGTCCGGTCGCTTGCGAAGAGGAGTGCGTCCGATCCCGGGATCCATTCGAGGACGGCGTCGTTCGCGGCGTGCTCGACGACCCGCGTTTCCGGCCGGCCGTCGAGCGGGAAGGCGAAGATATCGTGCTTCGCATCGTCGGGGGCCTGAGGCAGGTCGACGAGGACGGATCCTCCGTCGCGCGAGAAGACGACGTTCTTGGGGACCGTCTTGAGCAGCTTGCTCTCCTTCAGGACCCGCAGGCTCCCGTCCTCGAGGGACAGCACGCCAACGCCGAATTTCGTGTAGGAATCCCTCACGAATTCGATCGCCAGGAGCTTCCCGTCGGGCGACCAGGCCATCGGCACGGCGAACTCGCCGGGTTTCTGATAGAGAATCCGGCCCTGGGACCCGTCGGCGGCGGAGATCCGCACGTCCATGGCCGCCCCGCCGTTCAACCAGCCGTAGGCGAGCCTGGCCCCATCCGGAGACCAGCAGGAGAGGCCGGCGAATTCGAAACGGTTCTCCGAAGCGGACCGGTTGGTCACGTTCGTGGTCTTTCCCGTGGCCAGCTCCCGGACGAAGAGGTTGCCCGTCACGTCGTCGATGACTGTCAGGAACCTCCCGTCCGGGGATACGCGGCCGGCGCGGCCCGCATCCGGGCCGGACCAGATCAGACGCACGCTCGGCCCGGCGGCCGTGGAGCCGGAACCGGTCTGGGCCCTGTTCAAGACGGAGAGCCTCCCCTTGGCCTCGTTCACCTCGGCCGTCTGCTCGGGATAATTCGTGATGACGAGTTGAAAGGCTTTCGACGCTTCCATCATCCCCAGCTTCTCGTAGCACAGGCCGATGCGGAGTTGGGCTTTCGCGGCCGCCTCGCGGCTGTCCGGATACCGTTGCAGGAGATCCTGGTAAATGGCGATGGCTTTCTGGAGATCCCCGCCGACCTGCTCTTCGTAGAGACCGGATCGATAGACCTGCTCGGCGCTCTGTTGACCGGCGCCCGCCGGAGACAAGGCGAGGATCAGGATCACCGCGGCGAAAACGACGGGTTTTGCTTTCATGGCTCATTCCTCCTCATGGGTGAGAACCACGAGGCACGATAAGCTCTCCGGGCATCGCTTGCTTGAAGGGTCCGCCTCCGTTCCATGAAGATTCCATGAAGACCATCACCCCGCGAACTTATACCCGACGCCCCTGACGCCCAGGATATATCTCGGTTCCTGGGGATCGTCCTCGAATTTCCTTCTGAGAAGAGAGACGTGTTTGTCGACGGTCCTGGCGTCCACGAAGACGTCCTTCCCCCAGACATTGTCCAGGATCTCGTTTCGATGGACGACGCGTCCCTCGTTCTGGACGAGAAAATGGAGCAGGGCGAACTCGAGCGTCGTAAGGGGGACCGGCCGGCCCTTTTTTTTCGCCTCGTACTTGGCAAAATCGACCTCGACGTCCCCAAAATGGCAGGAGCCGATGCCTCTTTGCGGCTCCCGGACCCGCCGGAGTATGGCCTTGATCCGAGCCAGGAGCTCCCGGGAGCTGAACGGCTTGGTTACGTAATCGTCAGCCCCGAGCTCGAGGCCGAGGACCCTGTCGATCTCCTGGCTCTTCGCGGTCAGCATCAGGATCGGCGTCATGACCCAGTCCCGGCGGAGCCGTTTGCAGACCTCGAAGCCGTCCATCTTCGGGAGCATGATGTCGAGAACGATGAGGTCGTAGGGGCCCGCCGCGGCCATGGCCAGGCCCTCGAGGCCGTCCCTCGCGCTGGCGACCTCGTAACCCTCGAGCTTGAGATTGTCTTCGAGGGGCATGAGGATGCTCTCTTCGTCTTCGATGATCAGGATCCTGTTCATGGGAGGTCCCCTTTCGTCTGCGGCAGCGGCAGCCGGATCGAAAAAAGGCTGCCCTTGCCGGGCTCGCTCTCGACCAGGACTCTGCCCCGGTGGGCCTCGACGATCTCCTTGACCAATGTCAGTCCCAGCCCGCTGCCCTTGACCGTTCGGGTCAATTCGTTGCCGGCCCGGAAGAAACGCTCGAAGACCCGGTCGAGGTCCTCTTTGCGGATGCCGACGCCGGAGTCCCGCACGCCGATGACCAGCGCCGGCCCCTCGAGCGCGGCACGGACCGAAACCGACCGCGACTCGCCCGAATATTTGATGGCGTTGTCGACGAGGTTGATGACGGCCTGGGCAAGGGCCGCGCGATCGGCGCCCAGAGAGGGGAGGTCTTTCTCGACCTCGAGCCCGATCGCGAAGCCCTCGTGCCGGACTCGCTCCTGGATCGAAGAGATGACTTCGTCGAGAAGGGCGCCGACGTCAGTCGTCTCGAACCTGAACTCGGCCCGGCCGCTCTCGATCTTGGCCAGGTTGAGGATATTGTCCGCGAGAAGGCCCAGGCGCTCGCTCTGCTCGAGAAGGACGTCGTAGTATTTCTGGCGGCGCTCCTCGGAGGGCACCCGGCCCGACTGGAGCATCTCGGCGAGCTGGCGGATCGAGGTCAGCGGGCTCTTGAACTCGTGCGAGACCGTCGACACGAAATCCGATTTCATCCGCGCGAGCTCCAGCTCGCGGGAGACGGACCGGATGGTCAGGACCAGGCCGAAGACGAGAATGCCGGCGATGAGAAGGAAGACGAAAGAGTAAAGGCCTCGACGCGACAGCAGAAACGTGCTGATGGGCCCCGAGGAAAGCTGGTGGAATTCCAGAGTTCCGGCCGGGACGTTCGAATCGAAATTCGTCCTGAACGTGACCGGGCCTTCAGCGGCTTTCTCCGAGGACAGCAGGACCGCGCCGTCCCTATCCCTGAAGACCCAGGCCGTTTCTGCGGACGGGAAATTCTCGCTCAGGGCCGGCCTGAGGATGTTATCCCTGAGGCGTTCGGCATCGATCACGACCCCCCAGGCCCTAGGCGATCCTCTTCCCGGGCCATCCGCAGGCCTCTGGATCGAGACAAGATAGGGGAGACGGCCGACATCCAGGGCCAGCCTGATGACGAGGGGGCCGGCCGCATCCGGGCCGGGGGCGGCAGTGATCTTCGCCTCCAGGGGCGCCGCGGCGCCTTCCTCGAAAACGAGCAGCCTCTCGGTCCTTCTCCTCGACCGCCCTTCCTCGCTGGAGAGGCTCTCGAATTCGCGGCGGACCGGCGCGAGGTCGAGCCCCGGCGTCTCGCCGGCCAGGACATCCTCGATGAGACCCCTCGCCCGCCCGGCGAAAAACTCGAATTCGGCCTTCTCGAGTTCCCATGTTCGCCGGACGAGGGACCTGTAGAGGTCGACGGCCCTTTGGATCGATCGGGTCTCGTCTCCGAGCTCCCGAAAGAGGACGGCGATCTCCAGGCACGCGGAGGGACCGGGCGGCATCCCTCCGGAGACGACGGTCCCGGCGTAATCTCGAACGATTGTCTCATAGGTCGAGACGGCCTCCCGGAGCCGTCCGGACTTCCTTTGAACCCTGGCCACGGCGTTGAGGATGGCCGCCGAGAACCGCGGGTCGGTCGATCGTCCCAGCATCTGCCGGTAGGAGGCGATAGCCCCGGGGTAGTCTTTCTGTTGAAACTCCAGCCGCTCGGCGCTCTGAACCTCGATAGAATCGCCGGGATCGGCGACGGGGGAGGAGCCCGCTTCACGACGGCCGTCCGCGACGTAGAGGGCCTCAGCGATCGGGAAATGAATCGTTCCGAGATCCTCCAAGCAGAAGACCTGCTCCACCAAGGAACCGGAGGCCGCAAGCCTCTCCAGGACCGTCTTCGTCTCTGGAGACGGCTCCCCTGATCGGTCGGCTGAGATCTTCGCCAGAGATGACTCGATGACCTTTATCCCGTCATCGACCGCTTTGAGGACCCGTTCGGCGGCCTGTCGGGTTCTTTCGAGCCTTTCCTTTTCGAGCAGGGCCCGGTCATTCTGAATGCCCCGGAAGGCCAGGTAACCCAGGAGCAGGCTGGGCAGGACGATGCCCAACCCGAACAAGGCGACGATCCTGCGACGCTGAGACACCGGGCACTCACCCCACGGCCCTATGATCCCCTTCCCGCCCCCGGCGGGGTGACTTCATTCTAGGATATGGCTCCGATCAGCACAAGGAGAATCATCCTGGGTCGCATCTCGGTCGAAGCCTATCAGGGGGAAGGCTTCGCGGCTTGAAGCTCTCGGGATCATTCGATGAAGAGATCGTGAAGTGCAAAACGACTATTTCTTGAACCGGTCGAGGAACTTGGCCCGGACCCAGAAGGTGTCCCGACTTCCGTTGCGGGTCGAGGTGAAGAAGAAATACTTGCCGTCGCGGGTGACGAAGGGGCGGTTCTCCGATCCGGCGGAGTTGACCTCGGGGCCCATGTTCACGGCCGGCCCCCATTCGCCGTCGGCCCGCCGGAAGGTGATATAGAGGTCGTCCCAGCCGGAGCCCCCGGGCTTCGTGGAGCAGAAGACGAGGTAGCTCTCGTCCGGCGCGATGAAGGGGTCCCACTCGTCGTATTCGGTGTTCAGGGCCGACAGGTTCACCGGCTCGGCGTAGACTCCGGCCTTGGGAGCGCTCGTGTAGAGATCGGACCGGCCCTTCCCACCGGGTCGCCGGCTGAAGAAATAGAGCGCGCCTCCGGCCGTATCGGAGGCGAAGCTCTCGAAGAACGAGGTGTTGACGGGCGAGGGGAAGGCCGCCGCCTTGCCCCAGCCGGCGGCCGTGATCTCGGCGTGCCAGATGTGGGAGATCGGCCCGGCCCCGGTCTCGGTCCTCACTTGATAGAGCATGGTCCGGTCGTCGCTCGAGATGACGAAATCGCCGTTCTCGGCCATGGTCTCCCAAAAGGGAATGAGTTCCGGAGGCGTCCAGAGCCCGTTCACGAGCCTCATGATGTAGGTCTGGCAGCGGCGCTCGCGGAACTTCTGGAAGAGGAAGACCGTCCCGCCCCGGGCGAAGCCGGAGCTCCCTTCGTCCTCGCCGGTGGTGATGAGGCCGGGCGCGAAGGGCTCGGGGACGAGGCCGGGCGGCCTCTGGCCGAGGTAAGGGCCGCGGAGCCCGGCGAAGGGCTGCTGGCCCCCGGCTTCGATGCCCATCGTGAGAGCGAGACATATCAACGCCGGAAGGACAAGGCGGATCCTCATGAGGGCCTCCGTTCAAAGGAAAAAGAGTGCGGCCAGAGAGAATACGCCGAGGAGGAGAGAAAGTTTAGAGACGGCCCGCCAGGCCGCGTTGGCCCGGCGCAGGATTTCGAATTCGGTGACGTAGACGACCTCGCAGGCGCCGTTGCCGCGGTCGGTGCGGACCGTGCTCGAGCCCCTCGCGTAAGGCGCCCCCTTCACGCCGTAGGAGACGAGCCAGCCTTTGAAATGGACCTGGTCCCCCTTGCGGGCCCTCAGGACGGCCTCGGCGACGGCGGGATCTCCCGGAAGCAGGTGATTGTTGGAGAGGCAGCTCTCGGTGAAGAGCTCGCCCGTCTCCCGGTCCGGGTAGCGATAGTAGCAGGTGAAATCGCGATTCCGGAAGGTCATGCGCCGGTAGACGCCGGTCTCGACGTTCCTGCCCCAGACGACGCAGACGTCCTTGGTGTTGAGGTAGTCGTTCCACTGCTTGTGGGAGATATCGACGAAGGAGGCCGAGTGGTGATAGGAGACGACAAGCCCCCACAGCTCATAGCCGAAGAGCGGCCTGACCGCGTAGGTCACGCCTTTGCGCGTGACCTCGAAAGGCTCGGGCAGGTCCGTGTCCGTCTGGACCGGGTCCTGGAGCAGGCCCTCGAGGACCGCGCGGCTCTCCGGAAGGCGGTCCCGCAGGAAGAGCGAGGCGACGAAGGCCAGGGCCGCGACGGGAAGCACGGTCTTGGCCAGCCGGCGAAGACCGGGCGCGCGCTCTCTCATGCCCGTCGCCGCTCCTCTCAGCCGACGAGGACGAGGTCCTTTTGCGGGCGGCCGAGCCACTCGGCGCCGTTCTTGGTGACGAGGACCATCTCCTCGATCGTGACGACACCATGGCCGGGGACGGTCAGGCGCGGCTCGATGGTGAAGACCATGCCCTCCTCGAGCTTGCGGAAGGGCTTCTGGGCATACTTTTCCCAGGCCGGGCCGAGCAGGGCCGTCCCGTCGTGGGCGAAGCGGCCGACCTGGTGGCCGAGGGCATGGGGGAACTCCGCAAAGCCCGCTTCGACGACGATCGAGCGGCCCACGGCGTCGATCGCCCGGCCCTCCACCCCGGGCCTCATGGCCCGCCTCGACTCATCGACCGCCCGGACGATCGTTTGGAAGCCCTTCAGGACCTCGTCGGGCGCCTGGCGCTCTCCCGGCCGCAGGACGTAGAACGTCCGCTGCATGTCCGAGCAGTAGCCCTCGACCTTGACCCCGAAGTCCATGTTGAGGACGTGGCCCGGCTCGACCGTCCGGCCGGTCGGCGAATAGTGGGCCTGGGCCGTATCCGGGCCGGTGAAGACGGCCGGGCACGTGGCCCGGCCCCAGGCCGGCGCCAGGTTCCGGCGGGCGGCCTCGGCCAGGATGAACGCGGCGATCTCGACCTCGGTCCGGCCCGGACCGATGAACCGTCCGACGAGCTCGAAGATGTCCTCGGTCGCCCGGACGGCCTGCTTCATCCAGCCGATCTCGGCCGCCGACTTGCGCTCGCGCAGGGCCGAGACGATCTTCTCGGCCGAGACCAAGCGGTCGGCGAGGCCGGCTTCGGGCAGGAACTCCTCGAGGGTCAGGAACATGCCATGGGTCAGGCCGTCGCAGATCTCGCTCGCCTTCGAGTAGTTCACGGCGATCGTCTTGGGGTCGACGTGTTTGAGGAATTCGAGAAGGGGCTCCCGGATGCCGGTGACGTAGCCGACGACCTTGTCGTAGGCGCCCGTCTCCGCGATCCCCCTCTCGTCGTAGAGGCCGACGATGGCCCGGGTCCGGCCGTCGGCGCAGACGATGAACGCGGAATGCCAGGTGACGGGGCCCGGGGCGAGGAAAACGAGGGTCGGATCGCCGCAGATCTCGCTCTCCCGGGTGAAGGTGATCCAGCAGTCGAGGCCGAACTCCTTGAGGAGCCCGACCGCTTGTTTGACCTTTTCTTGGATGAGGGTCATGGAGGTCCTCCCGTGATCAGGCGGCGAAGCGCTTGAGCTTCTTGAGGAAGATCGCGATCAGGACGGCGGCGAGAAGCATGAGCGCCGCGAGGAAGAGAAAGTACTGGTGATGGGCCAAGCGGCTGTAGGATTTCCCGAGCAGGCCGCTGCCGTAGCTTCCGGCGGCCGTGGCGGCGAACCAGCCGCCCATCATCAGCCCGGCGATGCGGGGCGGGGCGACCTTGGAGACGAACGACTGGCCCATCGGCGAGATGAGGATCTCGGCCAGGGTCACCAGGAAATAGGTCCCGATGAGCCAGGCCGGGGACATGACGTTGGCATCGCGGTTGCCGCCGGCGAGAGAGGCCCAGACCATGACGATCATGGCCAGGCTCATGATGAGCATGCCGAGCAGGATCTTGACCGGGGTCGAGGGCTCCCGGCCGCCGCGGTTCAGGCGGCCGAAGAGGGCCAGGAGGAGCGGGGTCAGGGCGAGGATGAAGAAGGGCTCGAAGAACTGGTAGGTCTCGGGCCGGAGCCACCTCAGGACGACGGTCGACCGCTCGGCGAAGAGGGTCAAGCCGAAGAAGTTCTGGTAAAAGGCGACCCAGAAGAAGATGACGATGAGGAAGAGGATGACGAGGGTCGCGATGCGCTGGCGCTCTTCGCGCTTGTCCACGGCCGGGCAGGCCGGAGCCCCTGCGGACGCGGTCTCTCCGGCGGCGGGCGTCGCCGTCCCGCCCGGACCCAGCTTGCAGTCGAAGGGCCGGAGCTCGCCATATCCGGCCCGGAAGATGATCAGGGCGAAGACCATCCCGGCCGCGGCGACCCAGAACGAGAGGTTGTAGCTGTGGAAGACGGCGTTGTTGAGGGTGGCCACGAGCGGGGCGATCATGGCCCCGAGGTTCACGCCCATATAAAAGATGTTGTAGCCGGCGTCCTTGAGCTGGGGCCGGCCGGCGTAGAGGCTGCCGACGAGGACGGACATGTTGACCTTGAAGATGCCCGTGCCCAGGCCGATGAGGAGGAGCCCGAGATAGAAGGGGAGGATGCGGCCCGGCCCTGAAACGCCCAGCCCGACGTAGCCGAGGGCCATCAGAAAAGCCCCAGCCCGCACGGTCCGGATCTGGCCGACGATCTTGTCCCCGAGCCAGCCGCCGAAGAGGGGCGTGAAATAGCACAGGGCGAGGAAGAGGCCGTAGGTGTCGCCCTTGCGGGCGTCCGGCCAGCCCAGGACCTTGTCCATATAGAGGACGAGGATGGCCATGAGCGTGTAGAAGCCGACCCGCTCCCACATCTCGGTGAAGAAGATGAAAGCCAGTGCGCGGGGGTGCTTCTTCATCGGAGGTGCCGCCTTTCGCGCGTATGCTAACCGAAAACAAAGGAAGGGGTCAAACCCTCGCCCGGCCTCCCGTCCGGAACGACGTTGCGCGTCAAAATGCGACATTGCGATACCGCCAGACCCCGAGCCCTTGACATCCGGCCCCTCCCGACTCACATTGACGGGCGGATGTCCGGCGACGGGCTGGCGGCAATTCTTGACAGGGAATTGACAAGTCGTTGACAATCCCCGCCGGGCGGAGCGTTAAGATGAAGTCGGAGAGCGGAATGAACATCTCAAGGAGGGGCCGGCGATGAAGACACGGAATCTGACCATGGCCGTGGTCATTCTTGGGGTTTTCGGCGTCCTGGCGGCCTGCAAGGGCGGGCCGACCGATCCCGATTTGCCGACCGGTTCCGAGGTCGGGCAGAAAGCCGCCAATTTCACTGCGGTCAGCCAATCGGGCCAAAGCGTTTCCCTCTATTCGTATCTTGGCAAGGTCGTCTTTATCGATTTTTCCGCCGACTGGTGCGGGCCCTGCCGCAGCGAAGCCACCACGGCCGAGGCCCTCTATCAGTCCTACAAGAGCCAGGGGTTGGAGATGCTGACCATCCTGATCAGCGGCTCGACGTCGGAGTGGGCCACCCAGTACGGGCTGACCTTCCCTGTCCTCGACGATAGCGCGACGAGGATCTACAACATTTACGATGAGGGATACATCCCTCTGAACATCGTCCTCGACCGGAATATGATCATCCGGTACAAAGCGGTCGGCTATGACGAGGCCGCCGTCGTCGCCGCGATCAAGAATTACCTCTAGGACCCTTGACAAACCGCCGCCCGCGGCCGACCTTGTGATCAGCAGCAGGTCATCGCCGGCCCGGGGAGCCACTCATGAACGCGAGGGGCCTTCCCTTCATTCTAGGGGTCTTGACAGCGCTGGGCTTGTCGGCCGCCTGCAAGGCCGGAAGCCCTACGTCACCTGGACCTCCGCCCCCGCCTCCGCCCCCCTCGGGCGTCACCTTCAGCGGGGCCGTGACCTCGACGGATCTGGGCGTGGCCGGGATCACGATCCTGCTGACCGGAGATGCGTCCCGCAGCACGACGACCGACGGCGTCGGCGCGTACTCCTTCAAGAACGTGTCGGGAACCAGCTTCGTCATCAAGCCATGGCAGCTGTACTATAAGTTCGACCCGCCGAGCTATGCCGTGGGCGCCCAGTCGAGGAACGATCTCAACTTCACGGCCACGGAAACCTCGGAGAGCATGCTCGTGGGCACGACCGCGGCCGATTTCTCCGGCGTCGATCAGAACGGCCGGGCCATTTCGCTCTACTCGTATCGCGGCAAGGTCATCCTGATCGACATCTGCGCCGACTGGTGCGGTTCCTGCCGGGCCGAGGCGCCCCAGCTCGAAACGCTGTACCAAGCCTATAAGGACCAGGGACTCCAGGTCATCACGGTCCTGACCGACGGCTCGGCGGCGGCCTGGGCTTCACAATACAATCAGACCTTTCCCGTCATCGAGGATAGATCGGGGCGGATCTCCGCGCCTTACGCGACCGGCTGGGTCCCGGTGAACATCATCATCGACCGGGACATGATCATCCGCTTCCATAAATCGGTCGACTACGACAAGGCCCTCTTCACCTCGATCATCAAGTCGTATCTCTAGGCTCTCAGAATCTCAGGAAGGCCTCGAGCCGCACGCCCTCGAACGGCGGGAAGAGGCGGCAGACGCCGCCCGCGCATTTCATCGAGCCCTTGGTCGAGCCGGCGAAGAGCCTCAAGGCGTGGCCGCCCGGAAGCCGGATCTCGATCTGCCCGGCCCAGTAGTTCCTGTGGCCGGTCGCGTACTCCACGGCCGGGTCCGTCGACCGCTCGTAGAGCCCGGTCAGGACCCAGCGCGGCGAGCGATGGAGAGACAGGGAGGCGCGGATCTCGGAATATTCGTAGTCCGGGCCGTCGAAGACCTTGTGCTTCCAGTCGGCCTCGAGGCTGAAGCCGCCCCCGACCGGCCAGCTCAGGTTGAGCTGGTCGTGGAAGGTCCGGCCGTTCGTGCTCATGAAGACGATCGACGTGTCAGTCTCCCGGCGCCAGCCGGCCAGGCCGTGGAGATAGCCCCCGCCCCGGAACTTCTTCTCGATCCCGGCCAGGACGTGCCCGATCCGCCGGTCGTACGAGCCGTAATCCCGGTGGTCCTCCGGGTCGTCGACGACGGCCAGCCCCTTGACGTAGAGGAGCGTTTCGGAGGCCGGGGCGTAATAGTCGAGGCGGGCCGACCAGGCCGAAACGTCCGTCAGATCGAGATCGAACTGATCGGCCACGATGTCGAGCTCTTCGCCTTCGAGGAGCGGCGGCCGGCCGTACTCGAAATTGAGCTGCCGGTAGTCCTTCATCTCGAGGAGGAGCGAGAACCGGCCGGCCCGCAGCTTCGAGGCGACGTACAGACCATGGCCGTCGACGGGCCGCTCGAAGTCGTAGGACTGCCGCCGCATGAGCGAGAATTCCCCATAAAGCCCGGCCACGCCCCAGAGCTCGGGCAGCTCCACGCTGACCGAGCCCGCCCGGACCTGGTGGTTCCAGAACGTGCCGCCCGGCTCGAGATGGGCGCTGAGGCCCTGGATCCGGATCGTGCCGAGCCCCGCCCGCGTCCAGCCCGCCGAGCCGCCGAGGACCTTGTCCCGCACGCCGGGCTCCTGGGCGCGATCGATCCAGCCGCCGAAGGCCTCGCCGAAGACGGGCCCGGCCGAGGCCGCGAGCCGGCCGCCGTCGACGGTCGTATCGATGACATAGTCCAGTCCTTCCTCCTCGAAGACCTTGGTCAGGCTGAAGACGAGGCCCCGCCCGAGCGAGGCGTAGAAGTCGCCGGCCCTGGCCTCGAGATGCGCCGACGCGTATTGAACGAAACGCTTGCCGAGGTCGAAATCGGCTTTGAGAGGGGAGAAGGCGACCTTCGTGTCCAGCCGGGCCCCGGCCAGGAAGCGCCCGCTCGCGAGCCTCAGGTCGAGCTGGTTGATGATCCTGGAATAGCCCGGCTCCGCGATCCCGGACGAGGGGCTCGGGAGGCGGAGGAGGAAGGATTCGTTGGCCCCGGCCGCGATCCCCGGAGGCGCCTTCCGGGCCCCCGTCTCGCCGAGGGCCTTGACGATCTCGCTCTCGATCAGCCGTTCGTCGCCCGGACTGTACCCCTGGTGGACGAAACGGATCCGCCCGCTCCGGTCGACGAGAACGGTGTACGGAAGGTCGAGCCGCGGATTGTAGAGGGCGATGACCTCCGACCTTTGATCGAGCAGGACGGAGAACGTGTAGCCGTAGCGGCCGATGAACGAGACGACCGCGGCCAGCCGGTCCGGACCGTCCGTGCTGACGGCCACGACCTCGAGGCCCCTGGCCCCGTAGCGGTCCTGCAAGGTCTGGAGATGGGGCAGCTCCTTGACGCACGGCACGCACCAGGTGGCCCAGAAATCGATCAGGATGACCTTGCCCGGATAGGACCGGCTGAGCGTGCGGGCCTGTCCCGATAGGTCCTTCAGGGTGAAGTCGGGGGCCTGCTGGGCGAGGGTCGGGCGCGGACAGAACGCGACGAGAGCGGCGGCGAGAACGACGGGGCGGGTCCCGATCTTCCCCAAGATGCCCGGACTATAAATCCGCCGTCCCGGGCTGTCAAGGCGACTTGAGCTTGGGCGTGAACTGCGCGAGATCGCCGATGCCGAGGCGCTTTTCGAGCTCGGCGACGCGGACCACCTGGCCTTCGAACCCCTCGGGTCCGAGGACCTCGTGCTCCTTGGTCTCGAAGGCGTCCCCGAGCTTCAGGAACTCCTCGGCCGGGAGGAGCCCACGGAAGGCGGGGAAGAGGACGGAGCCCTCGCGGGCGGCGTGAGGCCGGTACATCCGGATGAAGGCCCGGATGTCGTCGAGGAGCTGCCGCCTCTCGGCTCCCTCTCCCCGGGACACAGCGTCCGCGTATTCGAGGATCCTTTCGGTCAGGGCGCGGCCCGCCTTGTGCTGCTGGAGGAGCGTCGCCACCAGTCCGGAAAGAGGATTCGGCTCCGCGAAGCGCGGGAAGACGTGCGTCTCCTCGAGCTTCTCGTGGTACTGCTCGATGAACCGCTGGATCGTCCGGGCCGCTTGCCGGAGGATGTCGGGATCCGCGCTTTGGCCGCCTTCCATCCGCCGGGCCGTCTCCTCATAGATAAGAAGGACGCGCGAGAGCAGGGCATGCTCCTGCATCAGGTCCTCGTTCGGGGAGAGCCCGGTAACCGCCGGCGGCGGATCGGCCGCGGCCTCCGTCACGGCGCGTCGGGCCGGATCGCCGCCTTCGGACGCGGGGAGGAGCGGGACCTCGAGCGCGGCGGCCGAAGGCTTCCCGGTGAGCGTCCCGAGGAAGGCCACGATGGCCTCGACCCTGGCTTCGGCCAGGTCCTGGCCCAGTTGGACCTTGCCCATGATCCAGACGGCGTCGGGCAGCCGGCCGGCCGATCCGTCATGGAAGTAAGGCGACGTCATCTGGACGTTCCGGAGGACGGGGACCTTGAAGACGTAACGGTCGGCCGGATCCTTGGTCACGGCAAAACGTCCTTCGTCGACCGCGGCGCTGACCGTGCGCTTCCAGTACGATTCGACCACGCCGAACTTCTTGAAGCTTCGCCCCCCGAAGTAAGGGCCGTTGTGACAGCCTGAGCACCCCGTCGCCATGAACTCCCTCAGGCCGGCCTGCTCCGCATCGTCGAGACCGAGGACGTTGCCGTCGAGGAAGCCGTCGAAGGGCGCCCGGGTGACGAGCGTCCGCTCGAAAGCGCCGACGGCCAGCCCGATGTTGGCCGCGGTGACGGGCTCCGGATCGTTCGGGAAGGCCTTTCGGAACAGCGGCTCATAACCCGGGATCGCTTTCAGCCGGGCCAGCGCCGCCTCCGGTGCCGGCATTCCGAAGCCGCCCGCGAGCGACTGCGCGGCCTGGTCTTCGACGCTCTTCCGGTTCCCCACCCAGTGCTGGGCGATCTGGTCCGCGGCGTTGAAGACGGTCGGAGCGTTGCGATCCGCGGTCTTGCAGTGCACGCCGACCGACTTCGGGAGGCCGTCGGCGCCGTAGAGGCTGAGCGGGTGGCAGCGCCAGCAGCTGACCGCGCCGTCGGCCGAGAGGCGCTTCTCGTAGAAGAGCATCTTGCCCAGCGCGACCTTCTCCGGAGTGACGGGGTTGTCGGGCGAGGCCATGACGTCGGGCAGGGCGCCGAAGAGGTCGCGGGCCTGCTTGACGAGCCCGGCGCCGGGCCGGGCGGCCCGTCCCGTGCAGGCGGCCGCGAAAGCGATCGTCCCGAGGAGGGCGTAAATGGCCCTGCCTTTGTTGACCTTGCACATGAAAGACCCCCTTCACGTCCCGGTGGCTCCAATGTAGTCCCGGCGCCTCGGCCGGTCAAGACGATGTCTACGAGACGCGGGCCGTTGACTTGGCCAGGAACGAGAGATATAGTCCGGGGCTCGTGGAGGCGCGATGAGTCCCAATCCCTTCCTGGGGGTCTTCCTTCATGCGATCGGCGGGTTTGCCGCCGGGAGCTTCTATATTCCCTACAAGCGGGTGCGCGGCTGGGCCTGGGAGACGTACTGGCTTGTCGGCGGCGTCTTCAGCTGGATCATCGCGCCCTGGATCGTCGGGCTCCTGACGTGCCCGGGCCTCCTCGGCGTCCTTCGGTCGGCGTCATCGAAGACCTTGCTCTGGACTTACCTCTTCGGCGTGATGTGGGGCATCGGCGGGCTGACCTTCGGCCTGAGCATGCGCTATCTCGGTCTGTCGCTCGGCATGGCCCTCTCGCTCGGCTTCTGCGCCGTGTTCGGGACGCTCGTGCCGCCCGTCTTCGAAGGGCGCATCGCCGGCCTCGTCGCGACGACGTCCGGGCGCATCGTCGTCCTGGGGATCCTCGTCTGCCTCGCCGGCATCGCCATGTGCGGCCGGGCCGGGATGCGGAAGGAGGGCGAGCTCTCGGAGGCCGAGAAGAAGGCCTCGATCGCCGAGTTCAGCTTCGTCAAGGGCGCCTGGGTCGCCGTCTTCGCCGGGATCATGAGCTCGTGCATGGCCTTCGCCTTCGCGGCGGGGAAGCCCATCGCCGCGGCCGCCGTCGCCAACGGGGCGAGGCCGCTCTTCCAGAACTTCCCGGTCATGATCGTGGCCCTGCTCGGCGGCTTCACCACGAACTTCGTCTGGTGCGCGGCCCTGAGCCTGCGGAACAAGACCGGACGCGACTATCTGCGGGTCCGGCCGACGGAGCCCGCGGCGGTCCCGCTCCTCTCCAACTACGTCTGGTCGGCCCTGGCCGGCACGACCTGGTACTTCCAGTTCTTCTTCTACGGCATGGGCACGACCAAGATGGGGAAGTACGACTTCTCGAGCTGGACGATCCACATGGCCTTCATCATCACCTTCAGCAGCCTGTGGGGGATCTACTTCCACGAGTGGAAGGGGACGAGGGCGCCGACGCGCCGCCTCGTCGTGGCCGGGATCGTCGTCCTCATCCTGTCGACGGTCGTCGTCGGGGCGGGCAACTACCTCGCCGTCCGGGCCACGGCGGCCGAGCCGATCCTCACGCCGGCCGCGGCCGAGGTTTGCGTCATGGAGACGTCGCTCGGGACCCTGACCTTCGAGCTCTTCGAGGCCGACGCGCCGAAGACCGTGGCTCAGTTCAAGGCCCTCGTCCGGAAGGGGTTCTACGACGGAAAGGATTTCTACCGCGTCGTCAAAGGGCACGTCATCCAGGCCGGCGGCGGCGGGGCGCCGTCGCTGCCGCCCGAGTTCAACAAGCGGCCTCACCTCGTCGGGACGCTCGGCCTCGGCCGGACGGGCGACGAGTGGAGCGGGGACTCCGAGATCTATGTCTGCGTCGCGCCGCGGCCCCACCTCGACGGTCGCTACACCGTTTTCGGCCGGCTCGTCGAGGGCTTCGATGTCCTGGAGCGTATCGCGGACGTCCCGGTCCAGGAGAAATGGGAAGGGCCGGACGGCAAGATGGCCATGCACAAGCCCCTAACGCCCGTGGTCATCCGGCGCGCTTCCATTAAATAGGGGGACATGATGCCTATTTCCTAATTAGAAGAATTGGGAAATAGGTATCATGTCCCTTATTTTGTTCTCAGAGCTCGCGGGTTGACGCCTTTCCGGGGCGGGATTATCATCATCCGGGGGTCTAGAATCCAGGAGAGGTGATGCCGTGTGCCGTAACATCAGGACGCTTTTCAATTTCGATCCGCCGGCCACCGATGAGGAGGTCCGGGCCGCGGCGCTCCAGTACGTGAGGAAGATCAGCGGCTTCACCAAGCCGTCCACGGCGAATGAGAGAGCCTTCGATCGGGCGGTCGACGAGGTCGCCCGGACGTCCTCGAGGCTTCTCCGGTCGCTCGTGACATCCGCCGGTCCCAGGGATCGGGAGATCTAGCGCGAGGCCTTGAGCCGGTCCCAGGCCGCGATGTAGAGGGCGTTCGCGGCGCCGATGTCGGCGATCATCTCGCTCTTCCCGCGGAGCTCCGGCGAAAGGAAGATGCCCGGATTGTCCCGGATCTCGGCCGGCAAGAGCGGATAGGAGTCCTTGTTCGGGCAGAGGTAATAGACGAAGGCCGTGTTCTCCGCGGCCACGGCCGGATCGAGCAGGAAGTCGATGAAGGCGTGGGCCAGCCGGATCTCGCGGGCGTCGGCCGGGATGACGAGGTCGTCGCAGGAGATGACCGTCCCTTCCTCGGGCACGAAGAAGCGGACGGCGGGGTTCTCCTTCCGGACCTGGAAGACGTCGCCGCTCCAGGCGTGGACGAGCAGGAACTCGCCCGAGGCCAGGCCGATCTTGTACTGCTCGTTGTCGAACTTGGCCAGGTTCTTCTTCCACTCGAGGAGGACTTTTTCCGCTTCGGCCAGCTCGGCCGGGCTGGTGGAGTTGATGCTGTGCCCCAGGAACTTGAGGGCCGCCCCGATCGTCTCCCGCATGTCGTTGAACATCGTCATCCGGCCGCGGAGATCCGTCCGGCCGAACATGCGCCAGGACGGCACGACATTCGGGACGCGCCCCTCGAGATAGGCGATCCCGGTGTTGGTGATCATGTAGGGCACGGAGTGGTCCATGGCCTTGTCGATGGCGATGGCGAGGTAGTCGGGATCGACGTGGGCGAGGTTGGGGAGGAGCGTCCGGTCGAGCCGGCGGAGGAGCCCCTGCGCGTGCATGAGGCTGACCATGTAGCTCGAGGGCGTCAGGAGGTCGTAGCCCGTCGCCCCGGCCTTGAGCTTGGCGTACATGGCCTCGTTCGACTCGAAGGTGTCGATGACGACGCGGCACCCTTGTTCGCCCTCGAAGCGGCGGACGAGGGAGGGCTTGATGTAGTCGGACCACGTGTAGAGGCTGAGGACGGGCCGTGTCCGGCCGCAGGAGAGCGTCGTCAGGACGAGCGGGGCGAGGGCCAGGACGGCGAGGACGATGAGCGGAAGACGCGCGCGACGCTCCATTGAGGCTTCACTCGAAGGCCCGTTATAGTCCCTTTCACCGGGGTTTTCAATAAAAAAGAGGTCCCTTCTTTCAGAAAACGGGACACGAATTATTGGCTGCGTCGGGCCAGGCGCTGGCTCAGGAGGACGGCGGTCAGCGTCACCGTGAGCAGCAGGGTCGAGAGGGCGTTGATCATCGGCGGCGCGCCGTACTTGATCATGCTGTAGATGCGGAGCGGCAGCGTCGTCGACCCCGGGCCGGCGACGAAGAAGGTGATGACGAAATCGTCGACGGAGAGCGTGAAGGCGAGCAGCGCGCCGGCGACGATCCCCGGCATGAGCATGGGCAGGAGGACGCGGCGGGTGCTCTGCCAGGGGGTGGCGCCGAGGTCGCGGGCCGCCTCGATGACGGAGAAGTCGAAGTCCTGCAGCCGGCCGAGGACGGTCATGGCCACGTAGCTGACGCAGAACGTCACGTGGGCCAGGAAGATCGTGAGCAGGCCGAGACGGACGCCCGCGGCGACGAAGGCCATGAGCAGGCTGATGCCCATCAGGATCTCGGGCACGACGAGCGGCTGATAGATCAGCGTGTAGTGGACGCGCTGCAGCCGGCTCGCGCCGAAGCGGTGGAGCGCGTAGGCGGCGGTGGTGCCCAGGACGACGGAGACGGCCGTGGCCGAGACGGCGATGATGAGCGTCGTCCGGACCGCCTGCCAGATCTCGGGGGACTCGAAGAGCCGGGCGTACCAGACGAGCGAGAAGCCCTCCCAGCGGCTGGAGAAGCGGGCCGGATTGAACGAGTTGGCGACGAGGATGAGGATCGGCAGGTAGAGGAAGCCCAGGACCAGGGCCGTGACGACGATGGGGAAGCGGCTCCTCCTCACGGCGCCTCCCCGATGACGATGTCGGACTTGCGGCCCTTCTTCTGCAGCGCGAGGACGCCGATGAGCGGCGCGAGCACGGCCAGGACGAGGACCGCGGAGAGCGCGCTCGCGTGAGGCAGGTTGCGATCGGAGAAGACGCGCTGGGCGATCTTGTTGCCGAGCATCTCGCCCGACGGCCCGCCGACGAGGTCGGGGATGATGTACGAGCCCAGGGCGGGGATGAAGACGACCAGGACGGCCGTCACCACGCCGCGGCGGATGCCGGGCAGGAAGACCTTGCGGAAGGACTGGAAGGGCCTGGCGCCGAGGTCGCGGGCGGCCTCGACGAGCCGGAAATCGAACTTCTCCGCGGCGGCGTAGATGGGGAGGATCGTGAAGGGCAGGAAAGTGTAGACCATGACCAGAACGACGGTCGCCGGATGATAGAGAAGCGTCGCCCCGGGGCCGACGAGTCCGAGGGCCTCGAGGGCCCTCTTGACCGGGCCCTCCGGATGAAGGAGCGATTTCCAGGCGAAGACCCGGACGAGGAAGCTCGTCCAGAAGGGGATGATGACCAGCATCAGCAGGCGGTTGCGCCAGCGGGCCGCGGCCCGGGCGATGGTGTAGCCGGCCGGCAGGGCCAGGACGAGGCAGAGGGCCGTCGTCAGAAGGCTCATCCAGAGCGTGCGCCAGGCGATGGCCAGGTAGCTCGGCGTGGCCAGGCTGCGGACCGTCTCGAGGGTCCATCCGGAGCCGACCCCGCCATAAGGCGTGGCGGGCCGGAAGGCGATGGCGAAGACGAGGAGCGTGGGGATGACGACGAAGAGGGACAGCCAGACGAGCGTCGGCAGGCTCGTCAGCCATTCGGTGCGGCGCTTCACGTCAGACCCTTATTTCCCGTTGATGGGCTCGCCGACGCTCTGAGGCGGCACGGCCAGCAGCCCCTCGTCGGCCTTGCGGAAGTGGTCCAGCATGAAGCCGTCGTCGGCGTGCCACCAGACCCAGCACGGGTCCTTCCATCGCAGCGGCTTCTCGTCGAGGAAATAGCGGTCGTGCTGGCGCAGGACCTGGATGCGGTAGCCGCCGGCCCGGACCCAGTACTTCGTGTTCGCCCCGAGATAGATGACGTCCTCGACGGCCCCGGCGAGGACGTTGCGGTGCGCGTTCTCCTCGGGGCGGTCGTGGGAGATATGGACCTTCTCCGGCCGGATGCTGAGGTAGATCGGCTGGCCCGGCTGGAGGACCTTGTCGTTGAAGCAGAGGATCCCCGGCAGCCCGGCGATGTCGAGGCGGCAGTAGTCGCGGTCGAGGCATTCGCCGACCCGGCCCTCGAGGAAGTTCGTGTCGCCGATGAAGGCCGCGACGAAGCTCGTCCGCGGCGACTCGTAGATCTCGGCCGGCGCCCCGATCTGCTCGATCCGCCCCCCGCTCATGACCGCGATGCGGTCGCTCAGGCTCATGGCCTCGGCCTGGTCGTGGGTGACGTAGAGGAAGGTGATGCCGACCTCGTCGTGGATCAGGTCGAGCTCGACGAGCATCTTCTGGCGGAGCTTGAGGTCGAGCGCGGCCAGCGGCTCGTCGAGGAGCAGCACGTCCGGCTTGTTGACCAGGGCCCGGGCCACGGCCACCCGCTGCTTCTGCCCGCCGGAGAGCTGGTCCGGCTTCTTCCCCGCCTGGTCGGTCATGCGGATGAGCTCGAGCATGCGGTCGACCTCGGCCCGGATGTCCGCTCTCGGCCGCCTGGCGATGGTCAGGCCGAAGCCGATGTTGTCCCGGACGGTCAAATGAGGGAAGAGCGCGTAGCTCTGAAAGATGGTGTTGACCTTGCGCTTGTCGGGCGGCAGGCCGGTGATGTCGCGGCTGTCGAGGAAGACGCGGCCGTCATCCGGCGCCTCGAACCCGGCCGCCAGCCGCAGCATGGTCGTCTTGCCGCAGCCGCTCGGCCCGAGAAGGGAGAAGAACTCGCCCTTCTTGATCCCGAGGGAGACGCCGTCGACGGCCTGGATGGGGCCGAAGCGCTTGGAGACGCCGCGGAATTCGAGGAACTCGTTGCTCAAGGCCGCTCCATTATGAAAAAAACCGGTATCAAATTCAATCAAAAGAAGGGGCCAGGTCCCTTCGTCTCTTTGTTGACGGCGGAGGAAAGGCGGCCTAGAATGGGACTCGAAGGCAGGAAACGATCATGCCGCGGTTCGCCGTCCCGTTCGCCATCCTGGCCATCCTTTTCCTGCCCCTGCCTTTCATCCTTTGCCTCCTCGTTTTCACCGTCCTCCTCGCGGTACGGCCGCGCGGCGAGCCGGCCCTTCCCGGCCTCCCCGCCGCCCTGACCGTCCGCCCCGTCCTCCTCAGAAGTCCGCCGCTCTAACCTCCTCGGGCCCTGCGCCTCGCGGACCAGACCCTTTCGTCGCCAGAGGAGGATTCCCATGATCCCAGCCAAGTTGCTGACCGCTTTCAACCGTCTCCGCGGCCATCCCGTCGAGACGGACCTTTCCGGCCATATGAAGACCGTCGGTCTCATCCGGGCCCATCATGCCGGGACCGGCCTGGCGCTCGCCTCGGACGAGGAGATCGGGCGGCAGGCCGAGTCTATTCGTCATCGGATGGCGGATGACCCGTCGGCGAGATCCGTCGCCGAACCCCGCGACCGGGTCGAGGCCTTTGCTCTGGCCCTCGAGGCGACCCGCCGCGCGACCGGACTCGAGGCCCACGACGTTCAGATCGCGGCCGGCCTGGCCATGGCCAACGGCCGGATCGCCGAACTGCCCACCGGGGAAGGCAAGACCCTGGCCGCCGTCTTCACGGCCTCCTCTTTCGCGCTCTCGGGCCGGCCCGTCCACGTCCTGACCTTCAACGACTACCTGGCCCGCCGCGACGCGGCCTGGATGAGCCCGGCCTACCGGCTGCTCGGCTTGTCCGTCGGGGTTGTCCAAGAAGGCCAGGACAAGGCCTCGAAGAAGGCGGCCTACGCCTGCGATGTCACGTACGCCACGGCCAAGGAGGCCGGCTTCGACCACCTCCGCGACCGCCTGGCCTACGAGCCCGAAGACCTCGTCCACCGGCCCTTCTCCGTCGCCCTCGTCGACGAGGCGGACTCGATCCTCATCGACGAGGCCCGCGTCCCGCTCGTCATCTCCGGAAGCGTCGCCGCCCCCGGCCCGGACGCGGCCCGCCTGGCCGCTTTAGTTCGGGACCTCGCCCGGGACCGCGACTACGAGGCCGACGCCGAGAACGCGAACGTCTTTCCGACCGACGCCGGCATCCGGACCATCGAGTCGCGGCTCGGCTGCGGCAACCTCTTCGCCCCGGAGAACGAGGCGCTCCTGGCCGCCGTCCATTGCGCCCTTCACGCCCACGTCCTCCTCGAGCGCGACGTCGACTACATCGTCCGCGACGGCCGGATCGAGATCGTTGACGAGTTCACCGGCCGGGTCGCGGATAGGCGCCATTGGCCCGACGGCCTTCAGGCCGCTGTCGAGGCCAAGGAGGGGATCGCGCGGGGGGCCGAGGGGCGGATCCTCGGCTCGGTCACGCTCCAGCACTTCTTCCGGCTCTATCCGACGCTCTGCGGCATGACGGCCACGGCCGAGCCTTCGGCCCGCGAGCTCGGGGAATTCTACGGCCTGCGGACCGTCGTCGTGCCGCCGCACCGGCCGTGCGTGCGCCGCGACCTCCCCGACGCCGTCTTCACCCACAAGGGGGCCAAGGCCGAAGCCCTCGTCCGGGAGATCGCCGCGGCCCGCGCCTCGGGCCGCCCCGTCCTCGCCGGCACGGCGAGCGTCAGGGAATCCGAGGAGCTCGCCGCCGCCCTGGCCGCGGCCGGCGTCCCGTGCGAGGTCCTCAACGCTAAGAACGACGAGCTCGAGGCGGCCGTCATCGCCCGGGCCGGCGCCCTGGGCGCGGTCACCATCTCCACCAACATGGCCGGCCGCGGCACGGACATCCGTCTCGGCGGCCCCGACGAAAAGGACCGCGACCGGGTCGCCGGGCTCGGCGGGCTCTACGTCATCGGCACGAACCGGCACGAGAGCCGGCGCATCGACGACCAGCTCCGCGGACGAGCCGGCCGGCAGGGCGATCCGGGATCGTCCCGCTTCTTCATCAGCCTCGAGGACGACATCTTCGAACGCTACGGCCTGGCGCGCCGACTCTTTGCCCGCTATCGCCTGGTCCAGCGGCACGGGCCGGTCGAGAACGAGCTCTTGCGAAAGGAGATCCTCCACGGGCAGCGGGTCATCGAGGGGCGGAACCTCGACCTCCGCCGCGCCCTTTGGGATTATTCGACGCTCGTCGAGGCGCAGCGCCGGATGGTCGCCGGATGGCGCGACGCCGTCTTCGGCCCGCCGGAGGCGGCATCCCCCCGCTTCCGGCCCTCGCCCGATCTCGTCCGGGCGGGCGTGGAAAGGCTCGGCGAAGGGGCCTTCGCCCGGATCGCCCGGCGGGCGGCCCTCGTCCACCTCGACGCCGCCTGGGCCGATCACCTGGCCTGGCTGGCCGATCTCCGGGAAGGAATCCATCTCGTCTCCATCGGGAAGATGGAGCCGCTTCTCGAGTTCCAGAAGGCCGCGACCGAGGCCTTCCTCGAGCTCGAGGGCCGGATCGGCCGCTCCATCGAGGCGACGCTCCGATCGCTTATCGCCCGCGAAGGGCCCGTCGACGTCGAGGCCGCCGGCCTGAAGGGGCCATCCTCGACGTGGACCTACCTTGTCAACGAGGACCAGCTCGGCTGGGGGATCGAGCTCCTCAAGGGCACGAACGTCGGCTTCGCCGCCGGGGCCGCGGCCCTCTACGGGCCGCTCTTCGTCCTGGCCCTCCTCGTCAACCGCCTGAAAAGGAAACGAAGTGATCAAGCCTTGACCAGACCTTGACCCGACTTTCTAAGATATCTCGCAGAATCGTTGCCTCGAGTCCTCGACACCGATTCTGCAGGTCCGCTTCGGAGACTCCGCTCCCCGCCGTAGGTTTGACCCCATCTGGTTTGACAGGGGAGGGCGGCCTGGATAGAGTAGAGAAACGTGAATAGCGCACCCAGTCCCGCTCCCGGTCCGGCCCCCGCGGCCGCTCCCTCCTCGAACGGCCTCGAGCGCAAGCTCGGCCTCTTCCCCCTGACCAACATCGTCATCGCCAACATGATCGGCGCCGGCATCTTCACCACGTCCGGCCTGCTCATGAAGGACCTCCACAGTCCGCTGGTCATGCTCGCCCTTTGGCTCTTCGGCGGCCTGATCGCCCTCTGCGGCGCGCTGAGCTACGGCGAGCTCGGCGCGGCCATCCCCCACGCCGGCGGCGAGTACGCCTTCCTCTCGCGCCTCTATCACCCCGTCCTCGGCTTCCTCTCCGGCTGGGTCTCCTTTTTCGTCGGCTTCTCGGCGCCCATCGCCGCCTCGGCCATCGGCTTCTCTGAATATCTGACCCGGGCCTTTCCCGGCCTGCTCCATTCCGGCCTCATCGCCGGCCCCCTCGAAGCGACGATCATGAAGAAGCTCTACGCCGTCCTCATCATCGCCGCCTTCACCTTTCTCCATACCCGCGGCCTCGAGACCGGCTCCCGGGTCCAGAACGCCCTGACCGGCCTGAAGATCCTCCTCATCGTCGGCCTCGTCGCCGCCGGGTTCGCCGTCGGGAAGGGGAGCCTGGCCCACCTGGCCGCGGCCGTCCCCTACCGCTTTGATTTCGCCGGGCTCAAGACCGCCGGCCTGGCGCTGATGTGGATCATGTTCGCCTACAGCGGCTGGAACGCCTCGGCCTACATCGGCTCGGAGGTCCGCGATCCCTCGCGCAACCTGCCCCGGTCCCTGCTCCTGGGGACGGGCATCGTCATGCTTCTCTACCTCGCCCTCAACCTCTTTTATGTCTTCGCCATCCCGCCAACGGAGATGGAGGGCGTCATCTCGATCGGGGGGCTGGCTGCGGGGAAGCTCTTCGGCCCCTCGGCCGAGACCGTCCTCTCGCTCCTCATCTCGTTCGCCCTGTTCTCCTCCCTGAGCGCCTACCTCATCCTCGGGCCGAGGGTCTATTACTCGATGGCCCGGGACGGCATCTTCTTCAAGTCCATCGCCTACGTCGATCCCAAGTGCGCCGTCCCGACGCGATCGATCGTCCTCCAAGGCGCGATCGCCGCGGTCATGGTCCTCTTCGGCACATTCGAACAGCTCCTGACCTACATGGGCTTCGCCTTGGGCATCTTCCCGCTGCTGGCCGTCTTCGGCGTCTTCAAGCTGAGGCGGTCCGGCCGGAGCGCCGTCCGGCTGCCGGGCTATCCCGTCGCCTCCGCGGTTTACATCCTTGTCGGCGCGGCCATCCTCGTCCTCTCGTTCCTGGAGCGGCCGAAGGAATCCCTCATCGCCATCGCCACGGCCCTGGCGGGGATCCCGATCTACCTGTTTTTCAAGCGTTCGGCGGGACGGGCGGGCTGAGCCTCCGAGGTCCTCGCTTTTCGCGATTCGCGAAGGCCGTCCTCAAGAGGGACAGTCCCACTGCGGGGACAGTCCCTCATTTGACTAAACGGGGGGGCGGCGTTATCCTTGAGAAGAACGGAAGGGGAAGGTGAGCGGACCGATGAGGATCATTCGACATCCCACGAGCGCCGCCGCCCTCGCGGCCCTGGCCCTCCTCCTCTCGGCCTGTTCGATCGAGAAGCTGGCCCTGAAAAAGGTCTCCCGGATGCTGACCTCGTCGTCCGGCGCCGACGTCTTCACCACGGACAACGACCCGGATTTCGTCGGCCAGGCCCTGCCCTTCGCGGTCAAGCTCTACGAGACCCTTCTCGCGGCGCTCCCCGATGACCCGGGGCTGCGGCTCCGAACCGGCAGCCTCTACATCATGTACGCCAACGCCTTTCTCGAGACGCCCGCCGACATGACGCCCCGCAGCGACCTCGAGCGGAAGGACGACCTCCTGGCCCGGGCCAAGAACCTCTACCTTCGCGGCCGGGACATCCTCTTCGTCGCCCTCGAGAAGAGGAACCCGGCCGTCCGGAAGCAGCTTCACGAGCGGCAGTACGCCGAGGCCATGGCCCCGTTCGGCAAGGCGGACGCCGACCTCCTCTATTGGACGGCCCTCGGCTGGCTGGCCGCCTATTCCGTGAACCCCTTCGACATGGACCTCGGACAGACGGTGCCGCAGACGCGGGCCATGATCGAGCGCGTCACGGCGCTCGACCCCGGCTACGGGCACGGCTCGCTCGACTCATTCTATGTGAGCTACTACGGTTCCTTGCCCTCCTACCTGGGCGGCGACCCGGCCAAGTCCAGGGAGTATTTCGCCAAGGCCCAGGCCCAGGAGGCGAAGACGGACACGTCGTCCCTCATCGCCCTGGCCACCACGGTCTCGGTCAAGGAGCAGAACGCGGCCGAGTTCAAGTCCCTCCTCGAGCGCGTCCTGGCCTTCGACGTCGACAGCGCCCCCTCGAGCCGCCTGGTCAACATCCTCAACCAGCGCAAGGCCCGCTGGCTTCTGGCCCATCTCGACGAGTTCTTCATCGAAACGGAACGCCCATGACCAAGATCCCGGCGACGACCGTCCTCTCCACGCTCCTTTGCGCCGCGCTCCTCGCCGCGTCCGCCGCGCCGCCCGCGGCCCCGCCCGCCGCCGGCCGCGCCGCCGCCGGAGCGGTGGTGATCAAGATCGCCAGCATCGCCCCCGAGCGATCCCCCTGGGACAACGCCCTGGAGAAGATGGCCAACGACTGGGAACGGATCTCGAAGGGCGCTGTCGAGGTCCGCATCTACCCCGGCGGCATCGCCGGCGGGGAGCAGGACGTGATCCGCAAGATCCGCCTCGGGGTCCTGCAGGGGGGCGTGTTCTCGAACATGGGCCTGGCCAAGATCGACCATTCGATCGCCGTCCTCTCGATCCCCTTCCTCTTCCATTCGCGGGAGGAGTTCGACGAGGTCTTCGAGAAGATGCACCCGATGTTCGAGAAGGACATCGAGGCCCAGGGTTTCAAGGTCATGTTCTGGACGCTCGCCGGCTGGGTCAACATCTTCGCCAAGAGCCCCGTCCGCGTCCCGGACGACCTGAAGAAGCTGTCGATCAGCGTCACGGCGGATTTCCCGGAGATCGAGCAGATCTGGAGGCGGATGGGCTACCAGGTGGTCGCCACGGACAGCGATCTGATGATCCAGCTCCAGAGCGGCGCGGTCACGGCCCTTTACCTGCCGCCGCTGCTGGCGGCCTCGGGCCAGTTCTTCGCCCTGGCCGAGAACATGCTCTCGCCGTCCCTGGCGCCCCTCGTCGGCGGCCTGCTCCTTAGCGACCGCGCCTGGGCGGCCATCCCCGCCGAGTTCCACCAGCCGTTCCTCGAGGCCACGGTCGGAGCGGCCCAGGGGCTCTATGACGAGACGATGAGGCTTCAGGACGACGCCATCAAGATGATGAAAGAGAACGGCCTCGCCATCCACGAGGCCACGCCCCCGGAGCTCGTCCTGTGGCGGGAAGCCGCTCAGAAGGCCATCACCTCCCTCATCGGCTCGGTCTTCTCGAAGGAGACCTACGACCAGGTCCTCGCCTACGTCCAGGACTACCGAAAGGCGCATGGCCAATAGGCTCGTCCGCGGGCTCCACGCCGTCGAGGACGGCCTCGCCTTTCTCGCCATCTTCGCCCTGGCCGCCCTGCTGCTGGCCGATGTCGTCGTCCAGAAGCTCTTCCACACCGGGATCAGGGATTCGGGCGTCTACGCCCAGCACCTCGTGCTCGCGGCCACCTTCATCGCCGCCTCGGTCACATCGCGCGAGAAGAAGCACCTGGCCCTGGCCACGGGGATGTTCCTGCCGGAGCGGTGGAAGGGCGCCGCGGAGACGATCACCGCCGCGCTGGCCTCGGCCATGACGCTGGCCTTCGGCCTGAGCGCGCTGTCGTTCGCTTGGAACGCGTTCGACGCGGCCTCCAAGATCGGCGTCCTACCGAAGCGTCTCGTCGTCCTGGTCATGGCCGCGGGCTTCCTGGCCATGAGCCTGCGCTTCATCACCACCCTCGGGAAACGGAGCGGACGGGCGGGAGCGGCGGTCGCGGCGGTCCTCGTCGGGCTCTTCCTCGGGTTCGCCCCTCTCGTCGACCTCGTCACCGCGGGCGGGACGGTCAAGGCGCCGGCCCTCACGGCGGCGGGGGCGTTCCTGGCCCCCGGGGTCGCGCACGCGGCCGGCCCGATGATCTTCGTCCTCATCGCCGCCGCGTTCTTCGGCCTGCCCATCTTCATCGTTCTCGGCGGCATCGGCTATCTCCTCTTCGCCAAGACCGGCCAGCCCCTGGAGATCATCCCCAACCAGGCCTACACCGTCCTCACCGGCGACGCCATCCCGGCCATCCCGCTCTTCGCGGCCATCGGCTTCTTCCTGTCCGAGAGCAAGGCCGGCGAGCGTCTGGTGGGCTTCTTCCAGGGCGTCTTCGGCTGGTTCCCGGGCGGCCTCACGGTCATGGCCGTCATCGTCTGCGCCTTCTTCACCACGTTCACGGGCGCTTCGGGCGTGACCATCCTGGCCCTCGGCGGCCTGCTGGCCATCATCCTCGAGAAGGCCGGCTATCCCAGGCGGTTCACGGTCGGCATCCTGACGGCCTCGGGCAGCATCGGACTGCTCTTCCCGCCCAGCCTGCCTGTGATCATCTACGGCGTCATCTCCCAGACGAGCATCAAGGACATGTTCGTCGGGGGCATCCTGCCGGGGGTGTTCCTCGTCGTCTCGGTCGTCTCGGTCGGCATTGTCTATTCGTTGAAGCGCCGCATCCCGCGCCATCCGTTCCGGCCGGGCAAGGCGGTGAGGGCCTTAGGGTCGTCGTTCTGGGAGCTCCTCCTTCCGTTCCTCGTCTTCGCCCTGTATTTCGGCGGTATCACCAGCCTCCCGCAAAGCGCCGCCGCGGCCCTCCTCTATGTCTGGATCGTCGAGACGTTCATCAAGCGCGACATGAAGGTCCGCGACCTGCCGTCGATCTTCCTGCGGGCGGCGCCCATCATCGGCGGCGTGCTCATCATCCTGGCCCTGGCCAACGGGCTGTCCTACTACAGCATCGACGCCCAGATCCCCCAGAAGCTGAGCGCCTGGATCGCGGCCGAGATCTCGTCGCCGCTCGTCTTCCTGCTGCTCCTCAACCTGGCCCTGCTCGTCGTCGGCTGCTTCATGGACATCTATTCCGCCATCCTCGTCGTCGTGCCGCTGATCATCCCGCTCGGGAACCACTTCCACATCAATCCCGTCCACCTCGGCATCATCTTCCTGGCCAACCTCGAGCTCGGCTACCTGACGCCGCCGGTGGGGCTGAACCTGTACCTGGCCTCGTACCGCTTCGAGGAGCCGATCAACCGCGTCTACAGGGACGTTCTGGTCTTCCTCGGCATCGGCCTGGCGGCCGTCCTGCTCATCACCTACGTCCCGTTCCTCACGACCGCCCTGCTTAAATAAAGAAGGTACCGGGTTTACGCATTACGCAGCTCCAGGGTACTTGCGCCATGCGTAAACGCGGTACCTTCTTATTTGTCGCGGTTGAAGTGAGGCATGTCCCAGGGGATCTCGAGCGAGAGCTCGACGAAGCCGGCGTAGGCCCCGTCCTTGAACCAGGGGGCCTGGTAGATGAGCTTCCTCCGGCCGTCCTTCTGGATCGTGTACACGTTCGTCCGCCGGTCCTTCATCAGGCCGGCGAGCTTGGTCCGGCTCGGCTCGGGATGACAGTCCAGGACGTTCCGGCCGATGAGCGCTCCGCCTCCGTCCGCCGCGAAGACCTCGCGCGATCGCCCGTTCATCTCGGTGATGCGGCCCTCGGCGTCGCAGACCGTGACCGCCGCGGGGAGTCCCTCGACCCATTCGCCTTCGCTCATGAGCGCTCCTTTCGTCCCGGGGCCTATCTATACCATAGCGACTTCGCCGCGGGCAATCTGGTAGAATGTCCCGAAGGAGGAGCGACATGGGCCCTAGCGTTCCGTTCGGCGGCTTCACCAAGGAGACGGTCCGGTTCTTCACGGCGCTCCGCGCGAACAACAACCGCGATTGGTTCCTGCGGAACAAGGAGACCTACGACCGTGAGGTCCTCGAGCCGGCCAAGCGGTTCGTCACGGCCCTGGGGGAGCGGCTGAAGACGGTCACGCCCGGCCTCGTGGCCGTCCCTGCGGTCAACAAGTCCATCTTCCGCATCTATCGCGATACCCGCTTCAGCCTCGACCCGGCGCCCTACAAGCCTTACCTCGGCATCTACTTCTGGGACGGGGCGCGCTCGAAGATGGAGTCGTCCGGCTTCTACTTCCATCTCGAGCCTCCGAACGTCGTTCTCGGCGGCGGGATGTACATGATCCCCGACGCCATCCTGGATCGGTTCCGCCGCGATGTCGTCGACCGCAAGCGGGGGGCCGAGCTCGGCCGGATCGTCGAGGCGCTGCGGGCCAGGCCGGGCCTGACGATCGAAGGGGAGCACTACAAACGCGTCCCGGCCGGCTTCGACCCCGGGCACCCCAACGCCGAGCTGCTCAAGCACAAGGGGCTCTACGCCGGCTATGAAGCGAAGATCCCCGAGGAGCTTTACTCGTCCCGGCTGGTCGAATATTGCCTGGAGCGGTACGAGCCGGTGGCGCCCCTTCACCGCTGGCTGATGAAGCTCTTCTAAGGCCTTCGCCGGGGGCGGGCCCGGGCCCGCAAGAGAGAACGCAGGAAAAGGCGACACCTTGAGGCCCGATCGGCGTATACTAATCGAATAATAGCGCCCTTCGTCTTAGCCGTCTCTTGACAGGAGGCCCGCCATGAAAAAGGCCGCCGCGATCCTCGCCTCTTTGGCCCTCGTCTTCCTCCTCTCGGACTGCAAGGGCAAAGGGCAACCCTCCGGCAAAGCCGAATACCCGGTCAAGATCGAGACCGTCGACGGGGTCAAGACCGTCGTCAACCCCTCCTTCCCCAGGGAGGGCGTCTTCCGCTATGCTCTCCAGGACGACCTGACGATGGGAGGCGAAGGCGGCGGGGCCGGATCCGTTCTCAACCGGCCGCTCTTCCTCGATGTCGACGCCCAGGGCAACATCTACGTCCTCGATTGGGGCGACGTGAACTTCAAGGTCTTCGCTCCCGACGGACGCCACCTCCGGACCTTCGGCAAGCGGGGCCAGGGCCCGGGCGAATTCGACATCCCGGCCTATTTCGCCCTCTCCAGCGACGGCCGGATCTTCCTCCTCTCCGGACGACAGTTCCAATTCATCGTGCTCAAGGACGACGGGACCTATCTCTCGAGCTTCAAGGTCGAGGGCTTCTGTCACGCCATGGCCGTCGACGGCCGCAACCGGATCTATTACACCCAGATGCTGATGCCGGAGCCCGGCGGCGGCGAGGAATTCAGGCTCGTCCAGAACCGGAAGGCCCTTTTCAGGTCCGATGAGCTCGGATCGGAAAAGACGAAGCTCGGCGAGTTTCTGGATAACGTCATGATGGCGAAGACGCAGAAGGTGGGCGGGGCGATGACCAGCTCGAGCCTGACCTCGCGCGAGTCCTATACGACGTCCTGGCTCGCCGGGCCGGACGACCGGGTCTATCTCGGCTACAACAAGGACTACCGGCTCGACGTCTATGACGCCGAATGGAAGCTCCTCTTCCGGTTCGGCCGGGAATTCACGCCCGTCCGGCATCCCTCGTACAAGCCCGACGGTCCGCACCCGGAGTTCTATCCCGCCTTCTCCGACTGGCGGAAGTTCTTCGACGAGGCCGGCAACCTGTGGCTCGAGCAGTACGTCGAGGAGGGGGTCAAGGACCATGTCTTCGACGTGTTCTCGCCCGACGGGATCTACCTGAGACAGGTCCGCGTGCCCGAGACCTTGTACCTCGTCCGCGGAGACCGGGCCTACGGCATCGTCCGCACCGAGGACGAATTCAGCGTCGTCAAGCGCTGGAGGATGGCCCGCGAGCCAGACCGGTCCAAGCCGTCGAACTGACCCCCGATCGGCGCCCGGATATCGGCCTGAGATGAGACAGGCAGAAATGAGCAAGACAAAGCTTCTCCCCATGGCCCTTCTTCTTTGCGCCGCGGCCGCCTCACCCGTCTTGGGCGCCGCCCAGGCCCAGGAGCTCGAGATGGGAAAGGTCATCGCGAAGGTGGCCTGCGCGTCCGATCCGAGCCTGAGCTACGCCCTTTATCTGCCGCCCTCGTTCGACCGCAACAGGAAGTGGCCGATCCTCTTCCTTTTCGACCCGGGCGCGCGCGGACCGGTCGCCGTCGAAGCGTTCCGGGCCGCCGCCGACGAATTCGGCTGGATCCTCGCCGGCTCGAACGACTCGAGGAACGGCCCGATGGAAGCGAGCGCGAGAGCGGCCGCCGCCGTCTGGGCCGACGCGCGGACGCGGCTTCCGATCGACGAGAGGCGCGTCTACGCTTGCGGCTTCTCCGGCGGCGCCCGGGTCGCCTCCGTCTTTCCCCGAGTCGCCGGCCGGACGATCGCCGGCCTCATCGGCTGCGGAGCGGGGCTCTCGCAGGGCATTGGACCCGCGGACGTCAGGGCCGGCGGGTATTACGGCCTGACCGGGTTGGCGGATTTCAACTATGAGGAGATGAGACGCCTCGACCTGGCTTTCGACACGCCGGGCCCTGCCCACCGGTTCCTCTTCTTCGAGGCCACGCACGATTGGCCGGATGCGGCGATCTGCGCCAGGGCCGTCGGCTGGCTCGAGGTCCAGGCCATGAAACCCGGCCTCCGGCCACGCGAGGACGCCCTGGTCGAGGCCGTCGTCGGCCGGGAGCTCGACGAGGCCCGCTCGCTCGAGGCGGCGGGACGGGTCTATTGGGCCGCCGAGCGGCTCGAGGCCGCCGGGCGCCTGGCCGAAGGTCTCCGGGATATCCCCGGCCTGGCCGCCCGGATCGAGGGGCTCAAGTCCGGCAAGGACTATGCCTCCTTTGTCCGGGCCGAGCGCAAGCGGGCCGAGCGGGCCGCGGCCTTTCGGGAAGAGGCCGGCCGGGCCTTCGGCGCGGTCGAGGACCCCGAGACGGGCGGCGGGTCGGCGGTCGGGGTGGTCCTCAGTGAAATGAAGATCGGCCTGCTCAAGAAGGACGCCAAGACCGCGAAGACGGTCGAGGACCGCTCGTTCGCCTCGCGCCTTCTCTTCGATTTCAGCTTCTCGGCCCAGGCCAGGGCCAACGACCTCTATTCGCAGAAGGATCTCCTCAAAGCCGCCGCCTATTTCGACCTGGCCATCGCCTCGTGCGAAGAGGGGCTCTCCAGGGAAAAGTACCTTTATCTGAGCCGGGCCGTCGTCGCCGCCGCGGCGGGGGACAAGAAGCGGGCCTTGAGCTTCCTCGGGGCGGCCGTGGACAAAGGCCTCTCGGACCCCGAGGTCATCGAAAAGAACGAGGCCCTCGCGCCGATCCGGGACACGGCCGCCTATCGCGCGATCCTCGCCCGCATAAAAAAATAGGGGGACATGATACCCATTTCCCAATTCCTACGTCGGGAGGAAAAATGGGAAATGGGTATCATGTCCCCCTATTTATGCTGATTTATTTCTTGACGCGGTCCTCGGCGAAGAGGGAGGGGGCCTCGCGCTTGCTCCTCCAGATGGCCCAGATCGTGGCCGCGAGAAGGACGGCGACGATGACCGCCAGCCCGACCGTCATCTTGCTGTACTTGACGATGATCGGCGCGGCGATCAGGCTGACGATGTTCGTGACCTTGATCATCGGGTTGAGGGCCGGCCCGGCCGTGTCCTTGAGCGGGTCGCCGACCGTGTCGCCGACGACGCCGGCCTTGTGCCGGTCCGAGCCCTTGCCGGTGCAGGCGACCAGGTCCCTGGGCTCGTCCTCGATCGATTTCTTGGCGTTGTCCCAGGCGCCGCCGGCGTTGGCCATGAAGACGGCCAGGAGCTGCCCGCTCAGGATGATCCCGGCCAGGAACCCGCCCAGCGCCTCGACCTGGAGGACGAGACCCACGATGAGCGGCAGCAGCACCGAGATCATGGCCAGGGGCACGAGCTCCTTTTGGGCCGCGACCGTCGAGATGCCGACGACCCGGGCGTAATCCGGCTTGACCTTGCCTTCCATGATCCCCGGCAGCTTGAACTGCCGCCGGACCTCCTCGACGATCAGCCCGGCCGCCCGGGTGACGGCCCGCAGCGACAGCGAGCTGAAGAGCCAGGGCAGGGCGCCGCCGAGCAGCAGCCCGATGAAGACCTTAGTCTCCGACAGCCGGATGGCCGTCATGATGTTCTGGATGCCGAGCTGGAGCTGAACCCGCCCGACGTCGGTGATATAGGAGGCGAACAGGCTGACCGCGGCGATGACGGCCGAGGCGATGGCCACCCCCTTGGTGATGGCCTTGGTCGTGTTGCCGACGGCGTCGAGGTCGGCCATGATCTGGCGGGCCTTGAGCGTCTCGGGATCGCTCTGGTCGTGCCAGGCCATCTCGGCGATGCCGTTGGCGTTGTCGGAGATCGGCCCATAAGAGTCCATGGCCACGTTGTTACCCGTGTGGCTGAGCATGCCGATGCCGATCATAGCCACGGCATAAAGGACGTAGAGCGCCCCGGTCGAGCTGTAGAGGGCCAGGGCGATGATGAAGCTGATGGCGATGATGACGACGGCCCAGACGCTCGACTCCATGCCGACCGCCAGGCCGGACAGGATGGTCGTCGCCGGACCGGTCTTGGTCGCCTTGACGATCTCCTTCACCGGGTTCTTGCGCGTCGACGTGAAATAGGACGTCAGCGGATTGAAGGCCACGGCCAGCCCGACGCCGACCGAGGTCAGCATGGCCAGACGCCAGTCGTGGGCGTAGAGGGTCGCCACCAGGAACGACCAGAGGATGGTGTTGACGCTCGAGACCTCGTAGGACCGGAACATGGCCTCCTCGGCGTCCTTGGCCCGCAGGAACTTGAGCGGGAAGCGCTCCCAGATCGGGACGGTGAAGGTCCCCAGGATCGAGGAGATGACGCCGATGGCCCGGATGATCAGGGGATAGACGATCCACTTCAGGGCGTGGGTCGGGTCGAGGGCCATGAGGGCCAGCCCCAGGATCAGCCCCGAGACGATCGTCACCTCGTACGACTCGAAGATGTCGGCGGCCATGCCGGCGCAGTCGCCGACGTTGTCGCCGACGAGATCGGCCACGACCGCGGCGTTGCGCGGGTCGTCCTCGGGGATGTCCTTCTCGACCTTGCCGACGAGGTCGGCGCCGACGTCGGCGGCCTTGGTGTAGATGCCGCCGCCGACCCGCATGAACAGGGCCAGCAGCGTGCCGCCGAAGCCGAAGCCGAGCAGGGCGTCGGGCGCCGCCGTGCCGAACACGATGAAGATCAGCGTGCCGCCGAACAGGCCCAGGCCGTCCGTCAGCATGCCCGTGATCGTGCCAGCGTAGTAGGCGATCGAGAGGGCCTCGTTGAAGCCCCGCCGCGCGGCCGAGGCCGCCCGGACGTTGGCCTGGATGGCCATGCGCATGCCCAGCTGGCCGACGAGGAGCGAGAAGCTGGCGCCCATGATGAAGGCGATCGTCCGGCCGATGGCCACGACGATCAGGGCGCTCTTCGCGCCGAACTCGGCGATGGCCTCGCGGCTGGCCGGCACGACATAGACGCTCAGGAAGAGGGCCACGGTCAGGCCCCCGATGATCGGCAGGATCTTGCGCAGCTGCGTCTTGAGATAGCTGTCGGCGCCGATGCGGATGGCGTTCCAGACCTCCTGCATCTTCGGCGTGCCCTTGTCGTTCTTGAGCACGACCTTGCGCAGCATCCAGGCGTAGAAAAGGCTGATGAAGGCCGTCAGCATGACGCCGCAGATGGCGATCTGCTCGAACGAGTTCAGCCCGTGGCGGGCGAGCCCCAGGATGTTCATTTCGACTCCTCAGATGGCGGAATGAGAAGCGTCGGGGCGGTCCATAGCCAAGCCCCCCGACGCCCGGGAAAGTGCTTATTTTACATAAGTCCGGGGAAAAAGCAACCCCCGTTTTGTGCTATAATGCTCCTTCTGCCCCCTGCGGACGGACCTGATCCATGAGCGAATACCGATTTCAATTCAAGCCCTTCGCCGAGATGACGGACGCCGACTACGCCGAGGTCGGTTTCCGCTCGGGCCTCGAGATCCACCAGCAGCTCCTGACCGAGAAGAAGCTCTTCTGCCGCTGCCCGGCCGGCCGCTACAGCGAGAAGTACCACGCCGAGATCCTCCGCCACATGCGGCCGACCCTGTCCGAGCTCGGCGAGTACGACGGCACGGCCCTCATGGAGTTCAAGACCAAGAAGGAGATCATCTACCGGATCAACCGCGAGACGGTCTGCACCTACGAGATGGACGACACGCCGCCGTTCATGATGGACGAGCCGGCCCTCGATATCGCCCTCGGCATCGCTATGCTCTACAGCCTCAACCTCGTCGACGAGCTCCACATCGCCCGCAAGCAGTACCTCGACGGCAGCATCCCGACCGGCTTCCAGCGGACGACCATCGTCGGCGTCAATGGCTGGGTTCCCTACAAGGACCGCCGCATCTCGATCGTCCAGCTCGGCCTCGAGGAGGACGCCTGCCGCGAGGTCAGCGACGTCGGCCACCGCCGCATCTACCTGACCGACCGCCTGGGCATGCCCCTCATCGAGACGGTGACCGGACCCGACATGCGCCGGCCCGACGAGGTGGCCGAGGTGGCCCAGATCCTGCGGCGGCTCGTCCGCAGCACCGGGCAGGTCCGGACCGGCATCGGCGCCGCCCGCGAGGACGTCAACGTCAGCGTCCGCGGCGGCACCCGCATCGAGATCAAGGGCGTGCCCCGTATCCCGCGCATCCCGCTCCTGACCTATCACGAGGCCATGCGCCAGTGGAACCTGCTCCGGCTGCGCGAGGAGCTCCACCATCGCGGCCTCACCCCGGAGACGTTCGCCTCCGAGTCCGAGGACGTGACCCGCCTTCTCGTGAAGACGAGCTACCAGCCCATCCGCGAGGCCCTGGCCGGCGGCGCCGTCGCCGCGGCCATCGCTCTGCGCGGCTTTCGCGACCTCCTCAACTGGCAGACCCAGACCAACACGCGCTTCTCCCGCGAGATCTCGGACCGGGTCCGGGTCGTCGCCTGCCTGACGAAGCTCCCCAACATCATCCAGTCCGACAGCCTCTCGGAGACCCTCTCGAGCTCCCGCTGGGACTCCGTCCGCAAGGCCGTCCGGGCTACCGCCGACGACGCCGTGGTCGTCGTCTGGGGCCCGGCCGAGGACGTCAAGACAGCGGTCCAGGAGATCGCCATCCGGGCCCGCGAGGCCGCGATCGGCGTCCCGTCCGAGACGCGCCAGGCCCTGCGCGACGGCACCAACGGCTTCGAGCGCATCCTGCCCGGCCCGGACCGGATGTATCCCGACACCGACCTGCCGCCGAAGCAGGTCACCGAGGAGCGCCTGGAGCGCATCCGCCAAGGCCTGCCGGTCCCGATCTGGACGCGCGAAGCCTGGTACAAGGAGCTGGGCCTGCCCGCCGACGTCATCGAGCCGCTGGCCGTTTCCCCCTGGGCCGGGCTCTTCGAGACGCTGGTCAGGGACTGGGGGATCGGGCCCGTGGCCGCCGCCGTGGCTCTCATCCAATTCCCCAAGCGCCTGAAGAAGAAGGGCTTCGACCCGGGCTTCCTGACCGAGGAGGCCCTCCGCCGCATCTTCGCCCTCTTCCGCGACCGCCGGATCTCACGCGACGGCGTCTACGCCCTGATGGAGAGAGCCGTCCGCCGCGAGCCCCTGCCCGGGACCGGCGAGATCCACCCCGCGACCGAGGAGGAGATCTACGCCGAGGTCGTCGAGTCGACCGGGGCCCTGAGGCAGATGACGGTCCACGACCCCGGGAGAAAGGCCCACGTCCTGATGGGCCTGGTCATGACCACCCTCCGCGGCCGGGTTGAGGGCTCCGCGGTCCTCGAGCGCGTCGCGGTGGCGGCCGAAGGGACGTGCTGATGGCCGCGAACGACGATTACAAAGGCTACCGGGGCGAGGCCCTGGAGACGCTCCGCTCGTTCGGGGCCATGGTCTGGAGCGACGTCGAGATCAAGACCTCCCGCGGCGCCTACACCGGGATCATCCTGCCGCGCTCGGAGACGGCCGACGCGCACCACATCGTCCTCAAGCTCCGCTCGGGCTACAACATCGGCCTGGCCGCCCGCTCGATCGAGCGGATCACCATCAGCGGCCGCAAGGAAGCCCACTACAAGATCCCCGAGAAGGAGTTCCCCTACGACCCGGCCAAGCCCAAGGTCAAGCTCCTCGGCACGGGCGGGACGATCGCCAGCCGCCTCGACTACCGGACCGGGGCCGTCATCCCGGCCTTCTCGCCGGGCGAGCTCTACGGCTCGGTGCCCGAGCTGGCCGACATCTGCAACCTCGAGACGGAGAAGCTCTTCGGCGTCTTCAGCGAGAACATGGGCCCCGAGCAGTACATCGCCACGGCCAGGGCCATCGGCCGGGAGATCGAGCGGGGCGTCCAGGGCATCGTCATCGGCCACGGCACCGACACCATGCACCACACCGCGGCCATCCTTTCGTTCATGGTCCAGGGCTCGCCCGTGCCCATCGTCATGGTCGGCTCGCAGCGCTCCTCGGACCGGCCGTCCTCCGACGCCGCGCTCAACCTGATGCACAGCGTCAAGACCGCGGCCGAGAGCGACATCGCCGAGGTCATGGTCTGCATGTTCGGCCCGACCTCCGACACGTACGGCCTGCTCCACCGCGGGACGCGGGTCCGCAAGATGCACTCGAGCTACCGCTCGACCTTCCGGACGATCGGCGACATCCCCATCGCCATGGTCAGCCGGGAGAAGATCACCCCGCTGCGGCAGGACTACAGGCGCCGGCGGCCCGACCGGAACGTGACCATCAACACGGCCTTCGAGGAGAAGGTCTCCATCGTCTATTACTACCCGAACATGAAGCCGGACATCATCGACTCGCTCATCGACAACGGCTATCGGGGCATCATCATCGCCGGGACAGGCCTCGGCCACGTCAACAAGCCCCTCTATCCGGCGCTCAAGCGGGCCCAGGACCGGGGCCTCGCCGTCTACATGACCGTGCAGACGCTCTGGGGCTACGTCCAGATGTACGTCTACGACACCGGCCGGGACATGATGGAGCTCGGCGTCATCCCGGCGGCGAACATGCTGCCGGAGGTGGCCTACGTCAAGCTGGCCTGGGCCCTGGGGCAGACCTCCGACCTCGAGGAGGTCCGGCGGATCATGCTGACCCCGATCGCCGGCGAGATCACGGAGCGGGAGCCGTCCAACGGCTACCTCATCTTCCAGGGCGGCATCCCCGAGGTCGAGGAATTCATCTCGACCATCAAGAAATAATCAGAACTGGAAACGCACCCCGAACCGCCAGACCCTCGGGTTGAGGATCTCGCTGTCGAGGCGGTTGAAGGGGTTGGCCACGAACACGTCCGTGTCGACGTAGAAGGTCCCGACGTAGGCGTCGTAGGCCCTGTTGACGACGGCCGAGTTCAGGAGGTTGAAGACGTCGGCCGAAACGGACATCCGGCTGGACCCGATGGCGAAGCCCTTCTCGATCCGGAGGCTCACGTCGCTGAACGTGGGCAGGTGGTCCTTGGTCGGCGGCTGAAGGTAGACGAGGTTGGCCCTGTAGAGGCCGGGCCAGGACTCGGGGTTGGCGAAGGCCAGGGTGATATAGCGAGGGATGGCCCAGCCTTGCCGGGCGTTGACGGTCGCCGAGACGCCGAATCCCCAAGGCAGCTGATAGAGGCCGCTGATCTTGAGCAGCCAGTGCGAGGACATCAGGGCCGGGATCTTGCCGCTCGAGGCGCCGCCCCAGTTGCCGTATCCCTGGCCGTCGAGGGCCCAGACGTTCGTCGGATCGATAAAGGCCCCCTTCAGGTGCTCCCGCTGGTCCTGGAGCGTCAGCGAGGCGTTCATGAACCAGCGCTTGGAGAGCCTCTTGGTCACGCCGAGCTCGAGCCCGAAATAGTCGTGATAGGAAGGGCTCTTGTCGACCATCCGGTAGGGCGTCGGGCCGGGGAACGTGGCGATCGGCAGGTACCAGGGCTTGCCGCCCGCCTGGCCGAGATCGATCGTCTTCTCCTCGTCGTCGACCGCATAGGTGATCGTCTGGGGGATCGTCCCGGCCTGGGCGTACCAGGGTCCCGTCGTGTTGTCGATGACGAGATCGGGCGTCGCGGGAAAGATGTCGGCCGGGTAGTACGGCTTGAGCCAGTCGAAGCGGTCGTAGCGCCGGAAGACGGCCCGGGCCGAAGCGGCCAGGTCGGGGCGAAGCTCCTTCTCGAGGCTCAGGGTGATCTCCCGGGTCCGGGGCGAGGACTTGACGTTCTTCGCGGCCGGATCGATGTCGGAGCGGTAGAAGGTCGTCAGGAAGTCGTAGTTGATGGCACTGCGGTTCGCCCAGTCGAAGCCCGAGAAGTTGCCGGCGACGTACGCGTCGCTCGAGAACCCGCCCGTGAGCGCGGCCGTGGCCGCGTCCGAGACCGAGCCGTCCTCGTCGAACAGGGCGTAGAGCTGGTTCGGGGTCGAGGCGTTCGTCGCGGCGTAGATCCAGTCGACCTCGGTGACGTCCACCTTGCCGTCGTCGTCCGCGTCATTCCACCAGAAGTTGAAGTTCCCGGTGAGGCCGAGCGGCTGCGGGACGTTGGCCCCGGCGGCGAGGATATCGCCGTATTGGGCCAGGGTGAGCTTGAGCACCGTTCTTCCGTCGCCCTTGAGGTCCCAGCCGAGCCCGATCCGGGGCGACCAAGTGCTCCAGCGGTACCTCGGGTCGACGGCCCTGACGTTGAGGCCCGGAAAGACGTTGGCGACGGCCGTCATCGTGTCGGTCGTGAAGACGTTCTGCCAGGCCGACAGGACCGTCGAGATGCTGTACGCCCCCGTCGTGGGCTTCTGCGAGTCGTAACGCAGGCCGAGCTGCGCCGTGAAGCGGCCCTTGACGATCGTATCCTGCAGGAATCCCGAGGATTGGCTTGCCAGGGCGACCAGGTTGTTGCTCCGGTTCAAGACGAAGCGCTGCCACTCCGCCGGGGGGACGATCAGGCCCTCGCCCAGGTCGATGAGCGGCTCCGTGAAGTCGCGGAAGATCTCGTAGTTCTGCGGAAAGCCCGAGACGGTCGAGGCTTTCTTGTCGGCGAACTCGAGCCCTCCTTTGATCTCGTGGGACATCCCCAGGAGGTCGTCCTTGAAGAGCGTGCCGGTGATCTCGAGGTCCTTCCTTTCCCGGGCGTCCCGGCTGTGATCCCAGGAGCGCCCGAACGAGGACGAGAAGGGCACATAGAGGCCCTCGGCGACGTCGAAGACGACCGGGTTGGTCATCTCCTCGTCGACCATCGGCCTGAGGATCGTGCCCGTCCGGGCCCAGGTGACCTTGGCCGAGAGAACGAGCGACCGTCCGAAGATCTGCTCGTCCTGGACCTTGAAGATCGGGCTGCCGAGGCTGTACCGGCCGGTCTGATGGTCGCCCTCGGGCTTGGCCGGATCGGCGTTGGCCCCGAACCGCTCCTTCGAGCTCGCCGAGACGAAGGCCTCGAACCGGTTGCCCGTGAACGGCGCCGCGTCGAGCTTGAAGCTGTAGTTGCTGAAGAGCGCCCGGTCGGGCTGGTCGAAGATGGTGTAGGTGAAGAGGTCCTGAACGCCGTAGGCGCCCCAGAACCACAGCCTGTTCTTGAAGATAGCGCCGCCGGCGTTGGCCCCGAAGTCGCGGATCGCCTGGATCTTGTTGGTGTCGCGGACGCCCGCCGCGCGCAACGCGGTCGTCAGGTTGTCGCTCTGGAAGGCGTGGTCGGTCAGGAAGAAGCGGGCCGCGCCGGCGAGCTTGTTGCCGCCCCGGCGGGTCAGGAGGTTGACCGCGACGCCCGCCGTCTGCTGGCCGACGTCCGTCGCGCCCCCGGTCGTCACGTCGAGCGTCTCGATCGCGTCGAAGTCGTAGGCGATGCCGGACAGGCCGAGGTCGACGGGATCCGTGACGTCGACGCCGTCGACCGTCCAGGTGTTGGCGGCGCCGTTGGTGTCGTCGCCGCGGGCGACGAAGCGGGGCTGTTCGCTCGATTCGTTGCCCCCGACGTTCTCCCGATCGACGAGGACCGCGGGCGTGAGCTGGATGAAGGCCCAGGGATCGCGGGTCGTCGGCAGGGCCTGGAGCTCCGCCAGGCCGAACGAGGCGCCGGTCGCAAAGCGGGCCGGGTCGATGGCCGGCGTCGGGGCCGCCACGAGGACCGTCTCTTCGGGCTTGCCCGCCTCGAGCGGAAGATCGATGCGCAGGCGGCCGCCGAGGGCGACCACGACGTTCGAACGGACGGTCGTCTTGTAGTCGGGGTGCTCGGCCTTGAGGCTGTAGTCCGGTCCGGGCGCGACGGCCGGGAAGCGGAAGGCGCCCGAGGCGCCGGTGACCGCCTTCTCCTCGGCGGCCTGGGGCCGGGTCAGGGTCACCTTGACCCCGGCCACGGGCTTGCCGTCCTTATCCACGACCTTGCCCCGGATCAGGCCCGTCTGGACCTCGGCCGCGAGAGACAGCGCGAAGACGAGAAGAGTGACGGCGAGTGCGGCTTTTCTCAATGAAACCTCCTCGGTCGATGCCGGGCCATGATCATGACAACTGTCCGTTCTCCGATTTTGTTCCCCCCATTATAACAAAAGCGGTTCACTTCGTCTTGAGGAAATGCAGGCTCCGCGGCTCCCGCTCCATGTGGTAGACGATCAGGGTCTGGAGGGTCCGCCGGACGGCCGCGATCTCATCGGCCGGGAAGGGCGCGGCGCACCCTCCGGGCGGCGGGTTCTTGCCGACCCAGCGGAGGAAGTCCCGGATCGACCCGGCGAGCTCGTCCTTCTTGAGCGGGGCGCAATCCGGGCAATAAGCGCCGTCCCTCTTGGGGCCGATCCAGCCCCGGGCAAGGGGCTTGCGGCAGCGGGCGCAGCGCGTGAAGTCGGGGAGGAGGCCGTTGGCCTGGAGGAACCAGGCCTCGAAGTAGGCCGCCGTGAACTCCCGGTCGCCGCCTTCCTTGAGACAGCGGAGGACCGACAGGAGAAGGCGATAGAGGACGTCCTCGCGGGCCCGGATCGGGGCGAACTCCTCGACGAGCTCGGCCAGATAGGTCAGGAGGAAGGCCGTGGCCGGCTCGGCCTGGATCTCGAAGAACGATTCCAGGAGGTCGCAGCCGGAGACCGTGACGAGGTCGCGCCGCTCCTTCTCGTAGTAGAACACCCGGACGACCGAGAGCGGCTCGAGGCTGCTGCCGAAGCGGTTGCCGAACTTGCGCGCGCCCTTGGCCACGCCCCTGAGGAGGCCCTTCTCGCGGCAGAAGAGGACCACCATCTTGTCCTGGTCGGCGACGTTGGTCGTCCGCAGGACGATGGCTTCGGCCTGGTCGGTGGGCATGGCTTCGGGCGCTCGAGGGCCTGGACGGGACGTCAGCCCGGGGGCAGGCCCGGCGGCGGGGCCTCGAGGAAATCGTTGAGATTCGCAGGCGTGATCTTGATGTCGGTCAGGACCTGGCCGGAGCGGCCGAGAGGCTTGGCCGGACGGCCGTTCAGGCGGAACGTGAATCCCCCGGCGTTGCCGGTATGGATGAGGAGCCTCTCGGCGGCCTGGGCCCGGGCCGTCGCGCCCGCCGGGAAGAGCCCGTCGACTTGGAGCTCGCCGTCGGTGTAGATCTGGATCCATGTCTCCGCCTGGAAGACGATCTCGATGGTGACGCCCTTCCAGGCCTCCTCGACGGCGGGCGGAGCGGCGCCTCCGGCCTTCGCCTCCGGCCCGAGGACCGCGGCCGGCTCCCGCCCGGTCTCGGCGGCCTGGCCCGCGCCGGGACCCGACGGCGACGGCGCCGCGATGGGGCCCGGCGAAGGCTCGGTCTTCTGAGCCAAGGGCCGTTCGGTCACGGCGGCGGCGGTCGCGGACTGGGGAGGCGCGGCGGCCTGGCGGCGCCAAGGCGACCACAAGACGAGGACCGTCCCGAGAACGAGCAGCCCGGCCAGGCCCCGCCAGGCCCAGGCGAGGATCCGTCCGCGGCCGGTCGCCGGGGGCTCGGGCGGGGCGGCTTCCTCGAAGACGAGCGAGGATGCCGGACGCTCACTTTCATCGGCGGCCGCTCGGGCCGGCGGCTCGGCTTCGGGCGAGGGAGCGATCGTGGGGACGTACTCGGGCGGGGCCGGCGGGGCCGGCGCGGGTTTGGCGAAGGAGTCCCGCGCGGGTTCCGCCGGAGCGAGAAGCCCGGCCTCCCTGTAGCGGCCGAGGACCTGCTCGGGATCGAGACCCACGGCCCGGGCGTAGGCCCGGATGATGCCCTTGATGAAGAACCCGCCGGGCATCAGGTCCAGCCGGTCCGATTCGAGCGCCTCGAGATAGCGCGAGACGATCTTGGTGCCCGAGGCGATCTCCTCGAGCGAGATGCTTCGGGCCTCGCGCTCTTGGCGAAGCCACTGACCGAGGGACGTCATCGGCCCGATTCTAGGATAAAAAAAGGAAGGGGTCAAACCTTCAGGAACTTCGAGACCGAGGTGGCGCTGCCGATGAAGCCCGTCGCCGCGCCGCCGCCGAGCAAGGCGACCGCCTGGGTCAGACCGGGATAGCGGAAACGCAGCAGCTCCTGGAGCGCGCCCAGGCTCGTCCCCAGGTAGACGGGGAAGACGCTGATGACGAGGAACAGCAGCGCGAGCGAGAGGAGGCTCCCCAGCAGCCCCAGGGTGATGCCCTCGAGCCAGAAGGGGATGCGGATGAAGAGGTTCGTCCCTCCGACCATGCGCAGGATCTCGATCTCATTCTTGCGGGCGAAGACGTTGAGCTTGACGACGTTGGAGATGATGAAGAACGAGGTCAGGATGAGGATCCCTCCCAGGAAGGCCCCGACCGCCCCGGCCAGGCGGCTAAAGGCCTGCATCTTCTCGACCCAGTCTTGGTTGAACAGGACGTCGGTGATGCCGGGCCGCTTCCGCATCCCCTGGACGAAGGCCACGACCTCCTTGGAGGCCGAGGCCCTGGCGCTGACGCGGACCTCCAGCGCCGGCGGGAAGGGGTTGGTCTTGAGGCCGGCGACGATGTCGGCCAGCTCGGGGAAGCTCGACCGGAACCTCTCCAGGGCCTCGTCCGGGCTGACGAGCTTGATGCCATCGACGAACGACGCCCGGCCGATCTCCTGGCGGATCGCCTCCACCGTCTCGGGCGCGGCCTTGACGTCCAGATAGAAGGCGATGCTCATGTTGCTCGAGAGCTCCCTCGCCGTGGCCCTGAGGTTGTTGGCGAGCGAGAGGAAGATGCCGACGGTGAGGAAGGAGAGGCAGATGATGGTCACGGAGAAGAGGTTGCGGGTCCTGAACTGCCACAGGTTGTTGCCCGTGACGCGGAGGAAGAACTTCAGCTTCTCGATCACGCGTGGGCCTCTTTCCCGACGATATGGCCCTTCTGGAGGAACAGGATGTTGTCGCCGAAATGGCGGATGAGCTCGCGGTCGTGGCTGCCGATGATGACCGTCGCCCCCTGCTTGTTGAACTCCTTGAACAGGGTGACGATCTCGAAGGCGAGCTCCGGGTCGAGGTTGCCCGTCGGCTCGTCGGCGAGGATGATCTCCGGGTTGTTCACGACGGCCCGGGCGATGGCCACCCGCTGCTGCTCGCCGTAGGACAGCCGCCCCGGCAGCTCCCACATCTTCTGGTGGAGGTTGACCTTCTGGAGCGTGGCGAAGACCCGGCGCCGGATCTCCTTGCGGCCGACGCCGATGACCTGGAGGGGGACGGCGACGTTGTCGAAGACCGTCCGGTGGAACATCAGCCGGAAGTCCTGGAAGACGATGCCCATCCGCCGCCGCAGCGTGTAGATGCGGTGGTCGGGGACCTTGAGGATGTTGACGCCGTGGATGAGGATCTGGCCCTCGGTCGGCAGGATCTCGCGGAAGATCGTCTTGAGCAGCGTCGTCTTGCCCGAGCCGCTCGGCCCGGTGATGAAATAGAAGTCGCCGTCGTTGATCCGGAGGGTGACGTCGGACAGGGCCCAGTACGGCTTCTGGTACTGTTTCCAGATATGAAAGAGCTCGATCATGGTCGCGGCGTCCCCGCCCGTCCGGCCCGCGGGGCGGCCTCTATTTCTTGACGAACAGGAACATCAGCCAGCCGAAGACGATGGCGCCGGCGGTCATGACCAGGAAGAGGAGCAGGCCGTAGCGGAGGCGGCCCTTGAGGTCCGCGCGGCGGATGAGGGCGAGGACGAGGGCCACGAAGAACGCGTAGACGACCATCGAGAGGAGGTGGCTTTCGAAGATCATGACTTCTTCCCCGCTCCGATGTCGAAAGCGTCGAGGGCGACGAGGAAGTTGAGGAGCCCCGCCCCGGCGATGTACGCGGTCCCGAACTCGAACGTGGCCCGTTCGAGGGCCCCGCCGCCCCAGTGGAAGTAGCGCGTCAGGCCGTAGAAGAGGCCGTTCCCCAGGTCGGCGAAAAAGGCCAGGATGGTCAGGGGATTGTCGGTCTGGAAGGGATAGATCCGGCCTCCCATGGCCAGGCCCAGGCCGGTCATGGCGAAGATCGAGACGAAGAAAAGGACGGCCCGGAGGTACTTCCCTTGAATGGCATGCCCCAGGCCCGGCACCGCCCAGCCCAGGACCAAGGCGACGAAACCCTTGATCTTCATAGATAGGCATCTTAAAGGAATCCCCCCGCCAAATCAAGGGGACATGTACTCTTTGTACGTGTCCCCGATTTCCAAGGGAGCGGCATGTTAGAATATTCCCATGCCCGAGCTGCCCGAGGTCGAAACCGTGGTCCGGAGCCTCGAGCCGCGGATCGTCGGCCGCGAGATCGCCGGCCTGCGCCTGTTCGACCCGCGGCTCCTGCGGCGGACCTGCGGTTGCCGCCTGAAGGACCTCGAGAGCCGGCGCGTCCTCGGCGTGAGGCGCCGCGGCAAGATGATCGTCATCGAGTGCGAGAACGGGATCGGCCTCGTCTTCCATCTCAAGATGACCGGCCAGATGCTCGTCGTCGGGCCCGGCGAGCCCGTCGACAAGCATGTCCGGCTGGCGATCCGCTTTTGCGACGGCTCGAGCGAGCTGCGCTTTCGCGACGTCCGCCGGTTCGGCTTCATGCTCTGCCTGGCGGGAAGCGAAGCCGATGCGTGTCCGGAGATCGCCGCCCTCGGGCCGGAGCCGTTCCAGGTCACCCCGGAGGGATTCGCCGCTCTTTTCGCCGGGCGCAGAGGCCGCGTCAAGAGCCTGCTCCTCGATCAGACGATCATCGCCGGCATCGGCAACATCTACGCCGACGAGATCCTCTTTGACGCGCGCATCCATCCGCAGACACCGGCGTCCTCACTGCGCAGGGCCGACCTCGTCCGCCTCTGGGAGTCCATGCGCCTGGTCCTCGGAGAGGCCGTCGAGGCCGGCGGCTCGACCCTTCGCGATTACGTGGACGCCGAGGGCCGAGCGGGCGAGTTCCAGTTCGACCACAAGGTCTATGACCGGGAAGGGGAGCGTTGCGCGGGCTGTCCGGGGAAGGTCCGGCGCATCGTGGTCGGCGGCCGGGGCACCTACTTCTGCCCGCGATGCCAGAGAAGGCGCGGCCGGGTGAAGGCCTGACCGGACGGGCCTCGTCAAATTGAAAAGGCCTGTCGATTCGGCTATAGTAAGGCCACTTCCACTGGGTGCCCCTGTAGCTCAGTATGGATAGAGCAGCGGATTCCTAATCCGTTTGTCGCCTGTTCGAGTCAGGCCAGGGGCACTTTCCGATTCACTCCCTACAAGGCACGGAAATCACCCACTTGCAGCCGCGCGGATGTCGTAGGCCCGGCCTCGGGACCGGAAGGCGACGGCGGAAAGCTTCTGCGGCTGTGCTCGAGGTTTGCGGTCGAAACGATGTCAGGTGCAAAAGCGCCAAATCCAGGGAAAAAGGGGCGTCACTGCCTCGCCGGGCCTATCGTCCCTTCGGCTCATCGGGCTCGGAGAGCTCGACGTTGACGACCCTGTGGAGGTAGACGATGTTGTCCTTGGTGAGGGAACCCTTAGCTTCATTCCCGGACTGGATCCGGCCGGTCGGGCGGAGCGATTGCCAATAGACGCTCTCGACGTGCTTCCTGAACGGCTCATATCCGAGCCGGCCGGCCAGGGCCTTGGGCATCGAGACCTCGGCGGGATCCCCGCTGAATTCTGCGCCCGGCGAAAGCTTCACATCGGAGAAGAGGCCCCGCGTGATGCCCTCCGGCGTCACCAGATCGAAATAGACCCGAGACACGGGACGCTCGTCGTCGGTGCCGGCGTCCCGGACGTTCTGAAGGACCGCCCTGAAGATGAGGTTTCCCAGGCTCACGTTTTCCTCCTGTCTTCTCGCCGCATGAGGATTCTCCCATTTATAAAGAGAACCGGAGATCCGGGAAAAATTTCCCGGACGATTTGACACTTTCTTATGATCGGGGCCAAGACCATCTATCCCGGCCACGGCAAGCCGTTTCCCGTCAAGGAATTGATCCGCTCCCGCGAAAGATACGTTTCGCGACCCGCTGACGTCTCACGGTCCGCGCGTCCGTTGACTTCCCTCATCGAGCGGAATATCCTTGGCCTCACATCGAGAAGGTGCCTGCCTTGTCCATTCGGTGTCCGGCCTGCCGCGCGGAAAATTCCGACACGGTCAAATTCTGCGGGGAGTGCGGGACGGCGCTCGGTCCGACGCCCGCCGGCCCCCCCGCCGCGACGCGCACCCTCCTAGCGCCGGTCGCCGGGCTGGCCACCGGGGCCACGTTCGCCGGCCGCTACCAGGTCATCGAAGAGCTCGGCGAGGGCGGGATGGGCCTCGTCTACAAGGTCCTCGACACCAGGATCGGCGAGAAGATCGCCCTGAAGCTCATCCGGCCGGAGGCCGGCCTCGACCCGGCCTCGCTCGAGCGGTTCTCCAACGAGCTCAGGCTGGCCCGCAAGGTCCGCCACAAGAACGTCTGCCAGATGTTCGATCTCGGCGAGGACCGCGGCACGCACTTCATCACCATGGAATACGTCCACGGCGAAGACCTCCGCCGGCTCCTCGGCAAGGTCGGACGGCTGAGCCCCGGCCAGGCCGTCGGCATCGCCCGGCAGGTCTGCGCCGGACTCGAAGAGGCCCATCGCCTGGGCGTCGTCCACCGGGACCTCAAGCCTCAGAACATCATGCTCGACGACGACGGCCACGCCCGGATCATGGACTTCGGCATCGCCCGCTCCCTTTCGGGCCAGGGCCTCACCGGGGCCGGGACGATCCTCGGGACCCCCGAGTACATGAGCCCGGAGCAGGTCGAGGGTCTGGCCGTCGACGGGGCCTCCGATGTCTATTCGCTGGGCGTCGTCCTCTATGAGGCGGTCACCGGGCGGCGCCCTTTCGACGGCGAGACGCCGCTCAGCATCGCCCACAAGCAGCGGTACGAAGAGCCGGCCGACCCGAGGACGCTCGATCCGAAGCTTCCCGAAGGCTTGGCTCGGCTCATCCTCAAATGCCTGGCCAAGGACAAAGGGGGGCGCTACGCGAGCGCGGGGGCCCTCGACGCCGATCTCGCCGCGATCGAAGCGCGCCTGCCGCCCGCGGCCGAGACCGTGAGCGGCCGGACGAAGAGCGCGGCGAAAAAGCTCCTCATCCCCGCCGCTGCCCTTTTCGCCGTGTCTGCCGCGGCCGCCCTGATCATCCTGAACGTCCCCGGCGGCAAGAAGATCGTTCCTCCCGCCGGCCCCGCCGCCGGCCGGCCTTCCCTGGCCGTCATGTATTTCGAGAACCGGACGGAGAAGCCGGATCTCGACAAGATGATCGTCACGCTGCTCACGACGAACCTCAGCCGGGACGAGGCCCTCGAAGTGACGAGCCGCCAAAGGCTCTTCGATGTCCTCAAGCGGCTCGGCCGGGCCGACGCCCAGACGATCGACCGGACGCTGGCCACGGAGGTGGCGGCGCGGGCCGGCGTGAAGGGCATGCTCCTCGGGAGCATCATCCAGCTCGGCGGACGGATCCGCCTTACCTCCGAGCTCATCGACGTCCGGACAGGATCGATCGTCGGCACGCAATCGGCCGACGGCGCGAGGTTCGAGGACCTCTTCGCCATGGTCGACAGCGTCACCGAGCAGGTGGGGACGCTCGTCGGCGGCGCGAAGGCCTCCCGCGGCCTGAAGGTCGCCGATGTCACGACCTCGTCCTTCGAGGCCCTGGACGCCTATCAGAAGGCCGTGGACCTCCTGCTCCGGTCGGACTACGCGGGCGCCGGCGCCCTCCTCCGGAAGGCTGTCGGGATCGACCCGGCCTTCGCCCTCGCCCATGCGACCCTGGCCGTGACCCAGCTCGGCGGCGGGGCGGCCGTTTTCGACCCGTCCACTGACGTGACCGAAGCCCGAAGGACGCTCGCGTCGGCGATCGCGAACCTGGACCGGGTCACCGAAGGCGAGCGGCTCACGATCCGAATGGTCGAGGCCACGCTGGACCGGGACTTTCAAAAGGCGGCCGTGTTCGGCCGCGAGATCCTGGCCCGAAAGGCCTCCCTCAAATTCGCCGCCTACGTCGTCGCCGTGGCGGCCTGGCGCCGGAGCGACTTCAAGGAGGCGCTGCGCGTCCTCGACGAGCTCCTGGAGCAGGACCCGACGGACGGCACGGCCTACAATCTGACCGCCTATACCTACGGCTACCTGGGCGATCTCCGAGCGGCCGCCTCCGCCGCGAACCGGTACATCGCCGTCCAGCCGGACACGGCGAATGCCTACGATACGGCCTGGAACGTGGCCATGATCGCCGGGCAGTACGGCGACGCCCTCCAATATGCGGATCGAGCCCTTGGCGTGGATCCCCGGTGGGCGATCTTCGAGGCTCTGGCCGGCCAGGCGCTCATCCATATGCGCCGTGGCGAGGAGGCGAGAGCGCGGTTCGCCCGTTTGGCCGAAAAGAGCCCGCAGCTCGCGGACCGGGCCGCCTTCGACCGCGGACTATCCTTCTATGCCGAAGGCCGGCGCCGAGAGGCCGAGATGGAATTCCGCAGGGCACTCGACCTGAGCCAAAAGGACGGCCGGTCCCTGATGGAAGCCCACTGCCGGATGGGCCTGGGTACCGCCGCCCGCATCCGGGGGAGCTCCGACGTCGCCGCGGCGGAATTCGCGGCGGCCGAAGGGGCCTCCGACCGCCATTACCGTTATGATTTCAATCCCGTCCCGGTGAACGTCCTCCTTTTTCTGGGAGAGACATTCCTCGACGCCGGACGGATCGACAAGGCCTCGGCGGCAGCGAAGGAGATGAGGGCCATCGTCGCCAAGCGGAAGATGGGCCCGGCCTTCTTCGAGACCTGCCAGCTTCTCGAGGCGGAGATCGCCCTGGCCAGGAACAAGCCGAAAGAGGCGCTCGATCTCCTGGGCCGGCGAGGCTTCGCCGGTTTCGCGGCCAGCCCGACCTGCACCAGCGCCAGGGCCGCCGCCGAGGAGGCCCTCGGGCTCCTCGCTCAGGCCGCCGCGAGCTACAGGGAATTCCTGGGCCCCGCCGAAATGGGCGCCTCATTCAGGGGCGATTCGGTCTGGTACTATCACCAGCTCGCCCTGGTCGAATTCCATCTCGGCCGCATCGCCGAGAAGTCAGGGGACAAGGCCGCGGCCGCGGATCATTACCGCAAGTACCTGGACGGGATGACGGCCGCCGATCCAGGCCTGCCCGAGGTCGAGGAAGCCAAAAGACGGCTGGCCGCCCTTACTCTCCCCTGATTTCGTAGCAGACTTCGGCGACCTCGGCCGATTACGGCTTCTCCTCCACCTGTAACCATGACCCGCCGAGCCCCCGTGGAAAGGCCAAAGTGGGTCAATGTGGGCCAAATCGAGTCTTTGGGCTACGACCCCTTGAAAGACGGCCGGCTGGATTCGATTATGAGATCGGAATTGGAGCCGCTGCAAAGAAAGGAGTATGTCATGGCGAAGTGGATCCGATTTCTGGGCCTGGCGGGGTTGGCCGTCGTCCTGGTCGCGGCATGGGGATATTCCAGGGGGGCCACATACGTTTCGTTGAAAGCGAGCTTCGTCCCTGGCGCCGCGAACGAGATCCTCAATGACTCCGAGCCGCCCGCGGGCGAGTATGCCTATGTCGACGCGGGCAAGCTTCAGGCCAGCCCCTGGATCAAGCTCGAGGCGGACGGACATCTTCGCATGGCCATCGCCAGGAGCGACCTGAACGGGCGCTACGTCCAGATCCTTCTGAACAACGTCGTTCAGCCGCCCGTGTATCCCTCCGGCACGAACTGCGCCCTCTATTGGGGCATCCCGACCTTGCCGGCCCTCATTGAATACTTCTGGTTCACGAGCGGAGCCGAGGTCAGGGACAACGACCAGGACGGGATCATGGATGCCTTCTACCCCACGCTGAACTTCCTGAGCATGAGCGAGGGCGACCTCAAGTACTGCACCCTCACCTCCCGGATCGAGACCTTTGATAATGAGTGCGAGTACGACTGGGGCATCGCTCCCACAGCCGAGACTGCCGACGACATCGTCAAGGTTACGGTCATCAACGAGTATGGCGCGAAGGTTTGGGTGATTACTCCCTACGTTGGCCGGCAGGACGATATCGTGGTCCAGGACTGCTCCAAGCGCAAGCTGTGGCGCGCCATTTACACCAAGAGGTCAGGGGCCGGATACGGCGGGCGTTGCGATGCCGGGGTCTGGGAAGCGGATTTCGTCCTTAAGCTCACGTTGGAGTGAGGGCCGGAGTCAGCGGGATCGAAGGCTATTTGAGCCAGGCGTCCAGGAGCGCCTTCTCTGCGGGACTCGGATCCCCTAACGGCGTGATCTTGTAGCTCGGCTCGACCTTGGTCGCGAGCGTGAGATCCGTCTCGCGGACCCGGCCCCGCCTCGCGTACAGGACCTTGATCCTGTCGCCGGCGCGATGACCGCCGAGCAGGGCCTGGAACGAGCGGAACGTGAGGCGCGTCCCGTCGATGGCCAGGAGCTCGTCCTGGATGCAGAGCCCGGCCGCGGCGGCCGGCGAGTCCGGCTCAACCCTCGAGACGGCGACGGTCCCGCTTTGATCCTGGATCGAGGCGCCGAACCACGGCCCCGCCGCGGGGCGCGGCTCGAGGTCGATCGCCAGGCCGGCCGGACCGAGGTACTTCGGATAATCCCACCTCTTGGTGGTCGCGGCGTAGACATCGAAGATCTCGCCGAGCGGCGCGCCGGCCGCCCGCTCGCAGACCTCGCGGAGCTCGCGATCGGTGAAGCCGCGCTTCTTGTTGAGGCAGAAGGTCCGGTAGAGCGTCCGCATGACCTCGTCGAGAGAGGAGCGCCCGCGCGAGGCCTCCCGGATCCCGAGGTCGAGCAGGAGGCCGAGACCGCACCCGATGTCGTAATAGGAGATCGTCGTGTTGGCGGCGTGCTCGTTCCGGCCGAAGAAGCCGGTCCAGGTATCGAAGCTCGCCAGGGCCGCCGACTGGTGCCGGCGGCCGGGGGCGTTCTCATAGCGGGCGACGGTCGAGCCGAGCCGCTCCAGGACCTCGTCCCGGGTCATCAGGCCGGCCCGGTTGAGGAGCACGTATTCGTAATAGACCGTGACGCCCTCGGAGAACCAGAGCAGGTCCGTGTAATTCTCGCGGTCGTAATCGAAGGGGCCGAGAGCGAGAGGCCGGATGGCCTTGACGTTGAAGAGGTGGAAGTATTCATGGGCGACGAAACTCAGCCACCCCGCGTAGCCCCGCGCCTCGCCGAGCGAGCCGGGATCGAGGGTCAGGGCCGTCGAGTTCATATGCTCGAGCCCGCCGCCGCCCGGCCCGATGATGAGGAACGCGTAATGGCGGTAGGGGAGACCGCCCATGAGGGCCGCCGCCGCCTCGACGATCTTCTTGAGGTCGCCGGTGAACCGGGCCCGGTCGAAGGAGCCGAGGTCGTAGGCGGCCACGGTATGGGGGAGCCCGGCGGCCTCGAACGTCAGGACCTCCTGGTTGCCGACGAGGATGGGGCAGTCATAGAGAGTATCGAAATCCGGAGCCGAAAACGTGTGGGGACGGCCCGGGACGGGATCGAGGCCGGTCGAGACCTTCGTCCAACCGGGAAAGGGCACCACCGTGAGCCCCACCGGATCCTTCAGGCGGCCGGCCGGGTGCATGAAAAGGCCGGCCGGGGTGATGAAGCCGCCGTCGTCGCCGAGATAGCTGTCGGCGACGAAGCGGGTGAACGCGTAGACGTCATAGCTTGCGACGATGGACGAGGACCGGCCGGTCCGGACGCGCCAGGCGTTCTTGGCCGTCTTTTCGAAGGGCAGGGGCCGGCCTTCCGCGTCCGCGGCCTGGAAGTCCTTGACCGACTTGGCGTAATCCATGATCCGGTAGTATCCCGGCGTCCAGACTGGCATCTTGAGATCCTGGCTTTCGCCCTTGAGGCCGTCGACGCGGACGACGACGTGGTAATAATGGGACTCCGGCCGCGCCATGGAGACCGTGATGGAGACGGCCGGCGCGCCGGGCCGAGCCTCCGCGGCCCGAGCCGGACCGGCGGTCATCACCCCGGCGCAGACGACCGACAGGACGGCCAAGGACAGGATCGTTCGGCGCAAAGGGATGGTCATGTTCGTTTCTCCCGGATGGACGCAACGCTGGGTATACCGCAGGGCGGCCGGGGAGTCAACCGGACGCCGGGGCTGGCGATATTCGGAGAATTCTAGTACTCTAAGGGTGCTCGGGACCCGTCGGCACTCGGCCTGGGGCTCGGGCAACGATATCGTCCAGGAATCCGTTCTTGTCGTAAAGAGGTTTCATGAAGAGCGCAGCGAAACTGGGATTGTTGGTCCTCTTGGCGTTCGCGGCGGCCGCCTGCGAGCGCAACACCGAACCCACCCCGACCTCGACCCACAAGTGGACCTGGGTCTCCGGCGGCAGCACGATCGACCAGTCCGGCGTCTATGGCACGAAGGGCGCGGCCGCCGCCACGAACGTCCCCGGCTCGCGCGAGGGCGCCGTCGGCTGGAACGGCGCCTCGGGCCGACTGTGGCTCTTCGGCGGCTACGGCTTCGACGCCTCCGGCCTCCGGGACCGGCTGAACGACCTCTGGATGTTCGACCCGGCGGCCGGGTCCTGGACCTGGGTCTCCGGCGAGAACGCCATCGACCACGCCGGCGCCTATGGGACCAAGGGCCTGCCCGCTCCGGCCAACGTCCCCGGGGCGCGGAACGGCTCGGCCGCGTGGGTGGATCCGGCGGGGGACCTTTGGCTCTTCGGAGGCCTCGGCTATTCGGCGGACGGGGTCCTCGGCCATCTCAACGATCTCTGGAAGTTCGACCCTGTCGCCGGCGATTGGACCTGGGTCTCCGGCACGGACGCCGTCGACGGGGCCGGGACCTACGGCACCCTGGGCTCGCCCAGCCCGTCGAACGTCCCCGGCTCCCGGCTCGGCGCCCTTTCGGCGATCGACGGCACGGGCCGGCTGTGGCTCTTCGGCGGGTTCGGCTTCGACTCGGCCGGCGCCCAGGGCTGGCTCAACGATCTCTGGGTCTTCGACCCGGCGACCGTCCAATGGACCTGGATCTCCGGCGGCAACACCAACGACCACGGCGGGACCTACGGCACGGAGGACACCCCCGCGGCCGACAACGTGCCCGGGGGCCGGTACACGGGCCTCGCCTGGCTCGACGCCTCGGGCAACGTCTGGCTCTTCGGCGGCGAAGGCCTGGACCACGACGGCACGCGCGGCTACCTCAACGACCTCTGGAAGTACGACCCGGCGGTCGCCCAATGGACATGGATCTCCGGCTCCGACGTCATCAGCAAGCCGGGGACCTACGGCGCTCAGGATACGCCCAGCGCGACGACCGTCCCCGGCGCGAGGTTCGGGGCCGCCGCTTGGACGGACGCCGACGGCGGATTCGGGCTCTTCGGCGGCTACGGCATTGACTCGTCCAGCACCCTGCGCTGGCTCAACGACCTCTGGACCTTCGATCCGGCCGACAAGCAGTGGACCTGGGTCGCGGGCAGCGTCACAGGCGGCGCCTCCGGGAGCTACGGCACGAAGGGCACGGCCGACACAGCCAACCGCCCGGGGGCGCGATACTCCGCCGTGGCCTGGATCGACGCGCAGGGTAAGCCTTGGGTCTTCGGCGGCTACGGCGCGGATTCGGCGTCCAGAGGCGGCTGGCTCAACGACCTGTGGAGCTTCACGAAGTAGCCGGGTCCGCCGTCCCGGCCTGACCTTCCGGCCGGCCAGGCCCGAAAGAGTCCTCAAGTCCAGGGCCCGCCCGAGGGGCGAAAGGCGGTCGAAATGTCCAGCATCTTCCGCTTCCCGGTCGGGCGTCTTCTTCTTATCGCCGTTTTCGTGGTCGCGCTGGCCGGCGGGCTCCGGTCCGCGCCGCAGACGGCGGTCTCCTATTTCACAGCGCTCTGGCAGCTCGATCGGACGCCGCGGCCGGGCGTGACCTTCCACCGCTCCAACTATGCCCTTCCCGGCACTTACAACTTCAGTCCCAACCCGGCCCCGTTCCAGGAGGTCGAGCTGGGCCGCACCATGACCAAGCCGGAGGTCACCTTAGAGCTCAGCTTCAAGGCGCGGCTCGTGCGGAACATCCTCGGCAAGAACCTGACCCTGTGGGTCGCCTACACCCAGAGGTCCTTTTGGCAGCTCTATGATTTCGCCGACAGCTCGCCCTTCCGTGAGACGGACTACGAGCCCGAGGTCTTGTTCACGCTCGCCACCCCCTGGCGCTTCCTCGGCCTGAGCGGCCGCTTCCTCCAGCTCGGCTTCAACCATCAGTCGAACGGCCAGTCCGAGCCCCTTTCGCGGAGCTGGAACCGGATCGTCGCCAACGCCGGGATCGAGCGCGGGCCGCTCTCGATCCTCGTCAAGGCCTGGTACCGCATCCCGGACACCGAGGATGACAATCCCGGCCTGACGCACTACATGGGCCACGGCGAGGTCTGGGCCTACTATTTCTTGAAAAAGCACCGCTTCGGCGTCATGGTCCGCAACAACCTGAATTTCCGTGAGAACCGGGGGGCCATCCAGCTCGAGTGGAGCTTCCCGATGTTCGCCATGATGGCCGGCTACGTCCAATATTTCCTCGGGTACGGCGAGAGCCTCATCGACTTCAACCACCGCGTCAACCGGATCGGGATCGGCTTCATCATCGCGGACTGGTACTGACCCGGGCCCCCGCGTCTTCCCCGGCCCGGCTCAGAAGCTCAGCCGCACCTGGACGCCGGCCCCCTTGGGCAGGGCGAACGGGGTTAGGTCGAGATTCATGCGCCGGCGGGCCAGTCGCTCGTTCCGCCTGTGGACGGCCCTGCCCACGGTCGCGGTCTCGATCACGGCCGTGACGGCCATGCCGCCCACCCAGACCATGGCCAAGCTGTACGCGTCCTCCTCGTCCCTAAGGGCGGCGGCCACCAGCGCGTACGTCCCCATGGCCCGCAATCCGGTGAACAGGAGGGCCCGGCCCCAGAGCCCGCCGTACATGGCCCCGAGCGAAGGTCCGGCGAAGAGAGGCATCAGGGCCATGATCCCCAGGGAGTTCGAGGCGGAGGCGCTCAGGACCGCGCCGAGCGTCCCGACCACGGACAGCGTCACGGCCGTCCTTGCCGAGGGCAGGCCGTGATAGTCCAGCGCCGCCGGAAGCTCCTGGCCGGCGGCAGCCGGGACGAAGGCGATCGCAAGCCCCAGCAAGAGGCCGGCGGCCGTCAACGTCCTGAGCCCCGGCTTCCTTCCATCCTTCCGTCTTTCCGTCCTCTTCGTCATGATGTTTTCTCCTTTCCCGGAGAGCGGCTCTCTTGTTTTCCGGGCTCATGATAGGGCGGCGCAGAGGGGGAGATGTCAGGCCGGTGTCAAGATTCTGTCAGTTTTCCCTGGATGGCGGGGGCCGGACGTGATCGCCCCGGCCAAGGCGGCGCGGGGAGTGCCAGCCCGAGGCTCAGGGGCTGGCGCCGATGGCCTTTTTCAGGCTGTCGTAGGCCGACGCGGCGGCCCGTTCCCCGACCAAGGCGATGCGCCGCGGGCCCGAGAAGCTGAGCACCCCTTGGTCCACGGGGACCCGGAGGACGAGATCGGCGTGCCGCGCCCGCTCCTCGAAGGAGGCCGCCGAGGCCACCTCGACCGTCCTCTGGACGATCTGGAAGGTGCTCTTGAGACGCTCCTTGGACACGTCCCGCAGCGGACGGTGGACGTCGACGAGGACGGCCACTTCAGCCCCGGCCTCCCGGGCGGCCTCGACCGGCGCGCTGTTCAGGACGCCGCCGTCGAGCAGGAGCATGTCCTCCATGTCGACCGGGGCGAAGACGAGCGGCAGCGAGATCGTCGCCCGCAGGGCCCGGCAGAGCGGGCCGCGGCGGAACAGGACCTCGCGTCCTGTGACGAGATCGACGGCGTTGCAGAGGAACTTGACGGGCAGCTCCTCGATGAGGACATCGCCGACGAAGCGTCGGATATAGGCCTCGATGGCATCGCCCTTATCGACGCCGATCTTGCTGATGAACCGGTTCTTCGAATCGGTGAGAAGCAGGTATTCGAAGAGGTTGCGGGGGCGCTTCAAGAGGCCGCGGCGGCGGGCCTTGTCGGCGGCCTCGTCGAGGCCCAGGCCGTCGAGCATCTCGGTCAGCCTGGCCCCGGACAGCCCGGCCGCGAAAAGGCCGCCGACGAGGGCCCCCATCGAGGTCCCGGCGATGACGTCGGGGACGAGCCCCCTCTTCTCCAGGAAGCGGATGACGCCGACGTGAGCCAGCCCCCGGGCGCCGCCGCCCATGAGCACAAGGGCCCATCTCTTGGAGGCTTTCATGAGGATTATCTTCAGGATAGCATCGCCGGCCGGCGCCGTCAACGGAGGCGCGGAGGGCGGGAAATCACCGCCTGAATCACCGTCCGGGGGGATGGCCGCCGGGCCGGGCCGGGCCATAATGGCGGAGAGCGAAGAACACCGCCGAGGAGCGGGACATGTTCGAACGACGCAAGCGACATCGGTTCATCGAGCGCAACGAGGTCCTGATCCGGACGGCCGCCGATCGCTATCAGGGCCCCGGCATCGCCGCCCATACCTTCGATCTGTCGACCGGCGGGGCCCGGATCGTGACCTCCCGCAGCTTTCCCCTCGGGTCCCTGATCAAGATCCGGATCCGCCTCTCGGGCTCCGACGTCGTCGTCAACCTCGAGGGGGCCGTGAGATGGTTCCGAGGGAAGAACGAGGAGGAGGTCTACGAGATCGGGGTCGAGTTCGAGAAGATGACCTCCCAGGATATCCTGACCCTCATCCGCCATCTGTACGGGCGGAACGAGGGCATTCCCTCGACCATAGCTTAGCTCATTTTCCCGCTTTTCAGATAGAACCCTGCGACTTTGAGGGCCATGTCCGCGGCGTCGAGGTCCGTGCGGTTGGCCAAGATGATGACCGTCAGGCCGTCGTCCGTGAAGCGCTGGATCGCGGCGCGGAACCCGGAGGTCTCGCCGTAGTGCCACATCCGGGGATGGCCCTGCCAGCCGTTGAGGAACCAGCCGAATCCGTAGTCGGCCGGGCGTCCGTCCGGCCCCGTCGGCCCCTTGCCCGAGACACGGACCGGGGTCAGGGCCGGCCTCATCTCGTCCTCGCCGAGGAGGAGATGCCGGCGCAGGCCCTCCTCCCAGAGCGTCAGATCGTAGAGCGAGGAATAGACGCCGCCGTCGCCGAGGGTGGCCGAGGTCGGGCTCTGGTCCGTGAACCTCCAGCGGCCGTCCTCCTTGGAGTAGCCGTAGGCCCGGTCGACGACCTTGTTCTTGCCGCGGACGAAGGCCACCGTGTTGTCCATCTTGAGCGGCGCGAAGATGCGCTCGCGGAGGAAGGTCGGAAAGGACCGGCCCGAGACCTTCTCCACGATGAGCCCCAGCACGACGTAGCCGGAGTTGCTGTAGCGCCAGAGCGCCCCCGGCACGAACCAGCCCGCCGTCTGGGCCTTGAGCAGATCGAGCACGCCGCGGTCGTCGATCTGGACCTGCTCGACGGGTAGCGCCGGGTCGGCCGGCGGCATCAGGTCCTCGTAGTCCGGGAGCCCCGAGGTGTGGTTGAGCAGATGCCGGACCGTGATGCCGCGCCCGTAGGACGGGAAGTCCGGGAAGAGATCGGTCAGGCGGTCCTCGTAGCGGAGCTTGCCGTCGCGGACGAGGAGCATCACCGCCGCGGCGGTGAACTGCTTGGTGACCGAGGCCAGGCGGAAGGACGTCCGGCCGTCGATCGGCCGCATGGCCTGCAGGTCCGCGACGCCGCGCGTCCCGAGGTAGACGACGCGGCCGTCCTGCAGGACGATGATCCCTGCCCCCGGCTCCCGCTCGGAGCCGATGCCGGCGAGGAGGGCGTCGGCGAGCTTGTTGGGCTTTTCCGCCGCGGCCGGGCGGGCCGCGGCCGCGACCGGCAGGACGAGCAGGAGGACCGCGGCGAGCTTCAGGATCGGTGCCGTGAGCAGGTCGGTCATGAGGGCATCCTAGACCAGCAGGGCGCCGAGTTCAAGGCCCCGGACCCGCGGGCGGCTATTCGAACTTGAAATGCTTCTCGCGGAACAGCCGCTGGCAGGCGTCGACGACCTCGCGGTCGTAGAGGATGCCCCGCTTCTGGGCGATCTCCTCGAGGGCCGAGGCGATGCCCAAGGACGGCCGGTAGGGGCGGTGGGAGGACATGGCCTCGACGACATCGGCCACGCAGAGGATGCGGGCCTCGAGCAGGATCTCCTTGCCGGAGAGGCCCAGGGGATAGCCCGAGCCGTTGACGAGCTCGTGGTGCTGGTGGACGATCTGGGCGATCGGCCACGGGAAGTCGATCTTGCTGAGGATCGTGTAGCCGGCCTGGGCGTGCATCTTGATCATGGCGTACTCGAGCTCGGTCAGCTTGGTCGGCTTGCTCAGGATCTCGGCCGGCACGTAGAGCTTGCCGAGATCGTGGATGACGCCGGCGATCTCGATGGCCTCGACCCGGTCCTCGTCGAGTCCCATCTCGACGGCGATGGCCCGGGCCAGCCGGGTGACCCGCTCCTGGTGGCCGGCGGTGTAAGGGTCCCTCATCTCGATGGCCGAGGCCAGCGAATCGATCGAGGCCTTCAGGGTCGAGCGCAGCTTGACCAGGCCCTCGCGGAGGTCCTCTTCGGCCCTCTGGCGCTGCGTGACGTCCTGGGCCAGCGAGGCCACGCCGATCGGCCGGCCGTCCTCGCCGGCCAGGGCCGTGTTGTACCATTCGCAGAAGATGACCCGCCCGTCCTTGGTGAGGTTCTCGTTGGTGCTGCGCGTGCCGCCGCCGCCGGCCATGAGCTCCGCCCAGACCTGCTCGACGTGTGACCGGTAGCTCTCGGGGATGATGAAGGACGCGTGCCGTCCGGCGGCCTCGGCGGCGGTATAGCCGAAGATCCGCTCGGCGGAATCGTTCCACTTGAGGACCTTGAAGTCCGTGTCCCACTCGATGACCGCGAGCGGCGTCTGCTGGATGTGGAGCGAGAGCCTCTGCTGGTTGCGCCGGAGGATGTCGTCGGCCCGCTTGCGCTCGATCGACCGGGCGACCTGGGACGAGACGAACTCGAGCATGCGCAGCTCGGCCTGGCCGTAGGCCTTGGGGTCCTCGTAGTGCTGGACGACCATGGCCCCGATGGTCACGCCGTCCACGACGAGCGGGGCGCCCAGCCAGATCGCCGACGGGGCGCCGACGAGCTCGACCTCGCCGCTGCTCCGGAGGTCGCGGTCGGCCGCCTCGTCGCACAGGAGCGGCCGGCTGGTCCGGATGACGTACTCGGTCAGGCCCTTGCTCGGCTTCAGGGGCTCGGGGGGCGTGTCCTCCTCGTCCACGAAGTAGGGAAAGCTGAGCAGGTCCTTCTCGCGGTCGAAGAGCGCGATGTAGAAATTGCCGGCCGGCATGACCGTGCCGACGATCTGGTGGACGGAGCGGTACAGGTCGTCGAGGCTGGGCGAGCTCTCGGCCGCCTGGGCGATCCGGTAGACCGCGTTCTGAAGGACCTCGGCCTGCTTGCGCTCGGTGATGTCCTGCATCATCCCGATCATGCGCCGGCCGCCGCTGGTCTGCTCGTCGAGGAAGACGCCGCGGTCGTGGATCCAGCGGTAGCCGCCCTGGCTGTAGCGGAACCGGTAGTCGACGTCATAGACCGTCCCCGCCCGCTTGGCGACCTCGAGCAGGCGGACGGCCTCGGGCCGGTCCTCGGGGTGGATCCTCTCCGCCCATTCGTCGACGCCGCCCATGTCCTCGAGCTCGTAGCCGAGGACCTGTTCGACGCTGCCGCTCCAGTCGATGCGGCCCGAATCGAGATCGTAGTCGTAGACGACCTGTCCGGAGGCCTCGATGATGACCTCGAACCTCTTCTCCCAGGCCGTGGCCTCGGCCTCGATCTTCTTGCGGCCGGTGATGTCGTTGGCGATGCCCATGACCAGGGACCGGCCGTTGACCTGTAGCGGGAACGTCCGGATCTCGCAGGGGACGCGGCGGCCGTCTTTGGCGATGAGAAGGAACTCATCCGGACCCGTCGGCCGGCCCCGGAGGCTCTGGTCGAGAACGGCGCGGGCTTTGGGGACCTGGCTCTTGGCGATGAGACTGACCTCCAGGACGCTCCGTCCGAAGAGGTTCTCCCGGCGGTAGCCGAGCATCCGTTCGGCTTCCTTGTTGCCGTCGACGAAGCGGCCCTTCAGATCGAAGATGCAGAACGCGTAGGGCGCGTAGTCGAAGAGGAGCTTCAGCCGGTCGGCCGTGAGCTTCGTCCCGCGCTTCTTCCGGCCCTCCGACCGCTTTCCCGGCTTCCCCGGACCCCTCCCCCCGGCCGCCTGGCCCGCGACCGGCTCGCCGGCCTCGAGGCCCAGGGTCAGGCAGGAGAGGCCCGCCGGAGGGACCGGGAGGCCCGGTTTGGGCTTGGGTGAACCGTGGCAGGGCGCGCCGGCGCGGCCGAAGATCCGCATGATATCCTCGGGGGGGATTATGGAGGACCGGACGGGAGCGGCCATCGCCTTTGGGAATGGAACGGGGGGTGATAATCCGGCCGGCCGGCTCACCCTCCGCGAGGAGGGTCAGATGCGAAGCAGGTACGAGACCTTGAGGGTGATCGAATAGCCCCGTTCGACCGGCCCGAGGAGCTCGTTGCGCTCGCTCTTCTTGAGGGCCAGCTGGACGACGTTCCCCGCGCCGAAATAGTAGCCGACGAGGAAGTCGAGGCTGTACTGCTTCTCCCGGGTCTCCCCGAAGTAGCGCGCGTTGAGGAAGAGGCTCCGCGTCAGCTGATAGCGGAGGGCCGTCTCATAGGCCAGGCCGTCGAAGATCTCGCCGCCCGTGGCGTCGGAGGTCTGCCCGATCCAGCCTCCCGAGGCCGACCATTGCAGGTTCGAGCGCGGCGCGAGGACGATCTCGCCCTGGATCTGCGTCTCCGATCCGGGGACCACGGCCGTCCCGCCCTCGTTGTAGACGCCCCCCTTCTCCCAGCCGGCTTCGACCGAGATCTCCTTGAGGAAGCCGCCCCGGTCCCAGCCGAAATCCAGGTTCGCGCCGTAGGTACCGATGTAGTCGGGCGTCCAGAATATCCGGCCATCCGCGTCCCGCAGCTGGTACTTGCTCCGGCCGACCTGAACGCCGACGTGGGCGTCGATGCGGTTGAAGAGCTGGGAGAAGACGAAGAACTCGCCGGCCTGTCCGGTCGGGTGGCCGTAGGAGTCCTGCTTGACGGCCCCGCTGAAGTCGAAGCTGAAGCGCTTGAACAGCCCTTTGTTGTAGCGCCAGGCGTGGCCGATCATGGCCTCGAACGACTGGATGTCGATCTGGCCGATGTAGCCCGTGCTGATATTGACGTTGTTCTCGACCCTCAGGAAGCCCGCCGTGAGCTGGAGCCCGGCGTCCGGCTCGCGGTTGAAGCCGAGCTGGTAGATGCCGTTGCGGGTCTTCGGCGCGCCCTCGTTGTAGGTCAGGGCGGCCATGCCCCGGATGTAGTTGTAGTCGGCGAAGTTGAAGTTGAAGTCGAGGGCGAAGTTCTGGTTGCCGACCGCGCCGCCGGGCGCCTTCGGATCCCGCATCCCGGCGTAATAGACGCCGACCTGGGAGTTCTTCAGGATGTCCTTCTGGATCCGGAAGACGCCGAAATAGGAGTCGCGGGCGCCCGGCTCCAGGTCGGGGTCCTGGTCCCCTTCGACGACCTTGTTGATGGCCCCCAGGACGCCGAAGCCGAAGCCGCCGGTCTTGCCCGAGAGCTTGACCGCCCCCCGGGGGTTCCCGATGCGGCGGGAATAAAAGAGGCTGGTGCCTCCGCCGTGATACTCGGCCTCCTCGTCCCCCCCCAGGCTGAAGTACTGGCTGCCTTCCGTGAAGAAGGGCCGGTGCTCCTGGAGATAGCTCTCGTAAGGCGAGAGCTGGTAGATGAACGGGTCGGACTCGACTTCGCTGAAATCCGGGCTGGCCGTGACGTCGAGGTAGAGATTGGGCTTGATGCCCCACTTCGCGTCCACCCCGTAGGCCGCCTTGGTCTCCTTCATGACGCTCGTCCCCCCGTCCGCCTCCTCGTCCCACTTCGAGGTCCGCACGCCGGCGTAGGGAAAGAACTCGAGATTGTAGCCCGGCCGGAGCCCCGCCAGGCCGCGAAGCTCCCCGCTCTGGAGCAGCTCGGGCAGGTCCCGCTTGACGTCGGTCCAGAAGTCCGTCTCGTTGAGACGGTTGACGTAGCGCTCGAAGTTGATCCCCCAGACCTCGAGCTTCTTGGCCGAGAAGCGGAGCGACTTGAAGGGGATGGCCATCTCGGCGCTCCAGCCGTCCGGGCGGATGACGGCCTCGGACTTCCAGATCGTCTCGACCGAGTTCTTCTGGACGCCCTTGGGGTTGACCTCGAATTCGAGGCTGCTCCGCTTGTCGTTGTAGGCGTCGATGATGACCTTGATCGAGTCGTTGTTCTCGTATTCGTTGCGCGGCGTCAGCTCGGCCCAGATCCGGCCGGGCTGGGAATCCTTCATCAGGAAGGCGAAATAGAGATAGTCCTGGTCGTAGGCGGCCCAGACGGACGTTTCCTCGGCCGCCTTGGCGCCGTTGATGGGATCGTACTGGTAGAAATCGCCGGCGGGCTTGACGGCCTTCCAACACGGATCGTCGATGAGGCCGTCGATCCGCGGCGGCCCGGGCGCGACCGGCTTCACGTCGAGGATCTTGAGCGGTTCCTGGGCGGCCAGCGGCAGCGCGGCGGCGATCGCCAGCGCGATGGCCAGCCGGAGTCTGAGAGGGCGGCGGAGATGGGGCATCCTGCGGAGCTCCTAAAGGCGGTGGATTATACCATTTTTTTGACGAATGAAGCCGGCCTTTCTTCCCGGACGGGGCCGCTCCGTCGAAAATCGCTCCGGCCCGGCCGACTAAACGGGTGAAAGTTCCGAGGTGAACGCCATGAGAAACATCGTCGTGAAGGTCGTTTTCGCCGCGGCGTTGTGCGCGGCCGCGGCGGGATCGCGGCCGGCGTCGGCGGCGCAGGTCGACCTGGGAATCTCGATCGCCGACGGCCGCCTGCGCAGCTTCTACGTCGCGGTGGGCGACCATTACCGCGTCGCTCCGCGTCTCGTCGTGGACTACCGGACACGCTACCGGCTCCTCGACGACGAGCTGCCGGTCGTCTTCTTCCTCGCCGCGCGGGCCCACGTCCCGCCCCAGGCCGTGATCGACCTGAGACTGGGAAAGCGCTCGTGGTTCGCGATCGCCCTCCATTACGGCCTCTCGCCGGAGATCTTCTTCGTGCCGGTCCGCCTCGAGCGGATCGGCCCGCCGTATGGGAACGCCTACGGTTACTACCGGAAGCACGGCCGGGCCGGCGACTGGCGGAAGCTCGCCCTCAGCGACCGGGAGGTCATGGACCTCGTCAACCTGCGGTTCTTGTCCGAGTATCACGGGGTTGCGGCCGACGCCGTCATCGGCTGGCGGGGCGAGGGGCGGAGCTTCGTCGCCATTCACGAAGAGGCCGGCCGGGGCAGGTCGAGGGGACCTCAAGCCGGAAAGCCGAAGGGCGGCAAGCCCCCCAAGGGCGACCGAAAGTAAGCCGGCCCCGGACGCGGCCGGACGGCCCGCTAATCGCCGGCCGTCCCCTGCGGGTGGCAGGCGTAGCAGGCCGGCGAGCTATAGGAAAAGCCCGGCACTTCGTCGTGCCGGCTCGTCGTCTGGGCCTGCTCGTGGCAGCCGAGGCAATTGAAGACCCGAAAATCGCTCGTCGGATGGCAGTCGGTGCAGGCGAAGCCGGCGTGGCGTCCCGACCGGATGGGGAAGGGATGATCGAAAGCCCCCGCGGCCCAGCTCGTCGGAGCCGGCCCGTGGCAGATCGTGCAGTCGTGCGAGAACCCCGATTGGACGTGGTTCGGCTCGGTCGCCCGTTGGTAATCGGCGGCGTGGCAGGAATAGCAGTCCGTCGGCCGGGCTGAGAATCCCGCCGATCCGTGGCAGGCCTCGCAATCAAGCGTCCGATGGGCGCCGACGAGGGGGAAGCCCACGTTCACGGCGTGGCTCCAGAGGGCGGGATCGACCTTCTTCCAGGACTGGGGCGTGTGGCAATCCGAACAGCGCGTGCCGAGACGCAGCGAGTAGCGGTCGTCCTGGCGGCGGATCCAATGGCAGTATTCGCAGTCGGTCGGCGTGCCCTCGAAGACCAGATCGACGTGGCACTCGCGGCAGGACAGGGTCCGATGCTTGCCGACGAGCGGGAAGTTGGTGCGGTCATGCGACTCGACCGTCCACTCCCGGCCGATCCTCGAGCGTTGCCCGGCCGCAGGCGGGTCCTGTCCGCGTCCCGGCCGGGCCGCGAGGACGAGAAGGAGAGGGACGAGCGCGGCGCCGGCCGCGGCCAGGGCCGTCACGGATCTCTTCGGCGTTCGGTTCGTCATAGCTCTCACCGGGTCCTGTAGATCAGCCGGACGAAGAGGAAATGCTCGTTGTCCCCGGCCTGGAGGAATCCCCCGTACTCGACCTGGGCCGAGAAGCCGCGGCCGAAGCGGATGAGGGTCCCGAGGGCGACATTCTGATAGTCGGCCACGGTGACGGGCAGCGGCTCTCCCGTCGCCGGGTCGAACCGCAGCCCCCGGAACGTGTTGGAAAAGCTCCCGTTCACGGAGAACGGGCCGAAATCCTTGGACACTGAAACGTAGTAGGAATCGTTCTCGGCGAGGTCGCCCCGATTGAACGAGTAGTTCCCGACGACGGACAGCCCGGGCCAGAGGACGTTCCAGACCGCGGCGCCGACACGCCAGGTGTGGTTGACGAAGCCAAGGTCCTTCTGGCGGCTTTCCTGGCGCGTCAGCGACAGCCGCAGGCCCTTGACCGGCTTGAGGCTGAGCCGGACGCCGTAATAGCTGGTGTAATAGAACCGCTCGATGTCCTGGTTGAAGAGAGTCGGGTCTTGAGAGGCCTCGAGCAGGTAGCGGTGGAAATCGAGGCCCTTGCCCGAGCTGTAGCTCGCGGTCACATCGGCCAGGCGGCCGAGATCGAGGCGGACGTTCCCGAACAGTCGGGACAGCCGGTTCGTCCCCGCCATGTGAGGGCCGAGCTCGTATTCGGCGTCGCCGTAGACGACGACGATCTTGCGCCAGGGGAAGAAGAGATTGCCGTAGGCGAAGCTGCGCTCCGTGCGGCCCTGGAACCAGACCTGGTTGAAGGTCAGGCCGGCCGTCCGACCCTGTGAGCCGAGCCAGCGGACGAAGGCCCCGGCCTTGTAGTACCGCGATTCGAGCCGGCGGAGATAGGGCGTCGATTGGAGGCCGCCGAAGCCGCCGGCGAGGAGGTCCGGGCCGATCTTGACCGCGGCCAGGCCGCCGAGCAGGGCCCCGATCCCGGCGATGTCGTAGAGATTCATCTGGCCGAGCGAGAGATAGAACGGGGCGCCGGGCTTGTCGAAGGTCAGACGGGCGTCGTAGAGGATGACCTCGTTCGTCGTCCGGGCCCTGATGCCGAGCCGGTCGCGGGCGTCGAGGCGGAGCGTCCAACCTTGACCGGGCGGATCGACGAGGTCGAACCGGACGCGGGCCGAGACCTGGTTGAGGCCGACGCCGTCGCTGTAACGGAAGCCGCTCCAATCGAGATAGACGGTGCCCTTGTCGTAGAACGAAGCGGCCGGAGCCGGCCCTTGAGGATACTGGGCGGCCACGACGGCCGCCAGGATCAGGACTCCCGCCGCAAGAAGAAAGGCGGGGGCCGGGCGGCGCACGGTCATCCCTCCCTCGCGGCGCGGCCGACGGACCAGCTGTTCTGATCGTGGCAGGCCAGGCAGCGGTCCTCGCGACCGGGGTGCGGCGAGTCGTGACAGCCCTTGCAGCCGGCGGCCTTGAGCAGGTAGGATCGGCCGTACGTCCTCCGCAGGACCCTGTTCGGGGCGTGGCACGTGTCGCAGGACCTGATGTCGATCTTCAAATGGGCGCCCTGGAGGTCCGCTCCGGTCTCGGCGTGATCGAAATCCGCGGCCTCGAGATGGGTGAGATCGACGTCGCGGCCCTGATGCTCGGGGTGGCAGGTGCCGCAGTCCTCGGCCTTGTCGCGGTGGAAGCCCTGACGGGCGGCGATGCGGGAGGCGATCTCCGTGTGGCAGGCCAGGCACTTGGCGGGGCCGATCTCGGCCGGCGCGACGTGGCAGGCGGCACAGTCCGGACCGGGCTTGACCTCGTGGGAGGCGCTGAGCGGCCCCGGCATCTGAGGGGCGTCCTGCCTGCCGGCGGCCGCGGCCGCGAGGACGAGAAGGAGCCCGAGGCCGGCGTACGGCAGGACGCGAATCGAGCTTTTCACGGGCACCCCTCTTGCGAGCCCATGCTACCGGGGGAGGCGCGATCTGTCAAATGAAGGCCCCCCGCCCCAGGACGGGGGCCGAATTCCTCCCGGGCTTCACCCTCAGGGGTGATTGACGGGGAGAATGGCTAATCAGATGATAGGCGCGAACTCGCGCAAGGAGTCGGCCTATGGCCAAGATCATGCTCGTGGATTTCACCCAAGCGGACAAGGACCGCCTGGTCGCCGAAAAGTACGACGTCGATCTCCAGCAGACCGGCTGGAAGACCGGTCTCGACCTGCCCCTCGACCTGGCCGGCGGGAGCGAGGTCGTTTTCTACCAGACGGGCGGGGACGCCGCGGCCGGCCGGCCCGACCTCCATGCCGGCGTCCACGAGGCCCTCGAGGCGCGGGTGCGGGAAGGCGCGCGCGTCGTCTGCTTCGTCGGCGGCGCCGAAACGGCCCAGCTCACGAACATCGTCGGTCCCATCGAGGGCCTCGAGCTCGCGGAGAGCGCCAGGCCGGATGCGGTCGTCTTCAACCCGCGGGCCCTGTTCCATGTCCCCTTCGAGCGCTTCAAGCCGTTCCTCGCCAAGGTCTTCCGGCTGCTTCCCGGGACTTTCGGCGACGGCGTCTGGGAATGGGATTCGCCGTCCGATGGCAAGTACGAGTTCCTGGCCAAGACGCCCGACGGGGCTCCCGTGGCCATGATCGTCCGCCGGGGCCTGGGCCATGTCCTGCTCCTGCCGTCGTTCGGGACGAAGAACGTCGAGGTCGTCGACGCCGTCCTCAAGGACCGGCTGTCGCTCGCGCCCGAGATCCCGGCCGAGGCGGGACCCGACTGGATCGAAGACGAGGACTATGTCTTTCCCGAGCTCAGGGCGTTGATCGCCAAGCGCGACGAGGAGAAGCGGCGGTTCGAGGAGGCCCAGGCCGACTACGAGCGTCAGATCAAAGACCTCCGGGTGGGCGGCCAGGCGGAATTCCACCGCTTGCTCGACGGCGAGGGGCCCGGCCTCAAAAAGGCCGTCGTCAACGCCCTGCGCTACCTGGGCTGGGGCCGGGTCGTCGACGTCGATCAATACTGGAAGAACACGATCCGGAACAAGGAGGAGGACGCCTGGGTCATCGACCCGGCCGACCTGCCCGTCGAATCCGGCCTGCGCAAGGGCGAGCTCCTGATCATCCTCGTCCGGGGCGGCAAGAACTGGGCCACCGATGACGAGTGCGCCCTCCTGCAGAAGTACAAGGGGCGCCGGATGCAGGAGTTCGACAACACCCGGATGAAGGCCGTGCTCCTCGGCAACTACTTCTCAGCGGCCGAGGCCAAGAGCCGGCCGAACCCCTTTTCGGCGGCCCAGATCGAGGAGGCCCAGAAGGACGGCAACGGGCTCCTGACGTCCTACGAGCTCTTCCGGGCCATCAAGGCCGAGAAGGAGAGCCGCATCAGCAAGGACGCCATCCGCGACCAGATCAAGCTCAAGACCGGCCTCATCACCTTCGATATCTAGAACTCCGGCCCGGGACTGTCCCAGCAGGGGACTGTCCCTCTTGGTTCCCCGAAATTCGGAAATAGAATTGCGTCCCCGATTTAAGTTAGAATCCGGCCCGTGAACCTGAGCTGGATCGACTGGGGCATCGTCGCCGCCGTCTTCGCCGCCATCATCGCCGCTGTCATGGCGAGCAAGCCTCTCATGCGCAGCGTCTCGGACTTCCTGGCCGCGGGCCGGACCGGCGGGCGCTACCTCATCAGCCTGTCCCAGGGCACGGCCTCGCTCGGCGCCATCACCATCGTCGGCATGCTCGAGATGAACTACATCGCCGGCTTCAACATGCGCTGGTGGGAGATGGTCATGGCCGTCGTCGTCGTCGGCATCAGCGTCTCGGGGTGGGTTCTCTACCGCTTCCGGCAGACGCGCTGCCTGACCATGGCCCAGTTCTTCGAGGTCCGCTACAGCCGCCGCTTCCGCATCTTCGCCGGGGCCCTGGCCTTCATCTCGGGCATCTTCAACTTCGGCATCTTCCCGGCCGTGAGCGCCCGCTTCTTCATCTACTATTGCGGACTGCCGCGGACGATCGACCTTCTCGGCCTGCAGGTCTCGACCTTCGCCCTGATCATGATCGTCGTCCTCGGGATCCCGCTCTTCTTCGTCTTCAGCGGCGGCCAGATCGCGGTCATGATCACCGATTTCCTCCAGGGCCTCTTCGTCAACGCGGTTTTCATCATCATCGTCATCGTCCTCATGCTCAAGGTCGACTGGGCCCAGATCTTCCGGGCCCTGGCCACGGCCCCGGCCGACGCCTCGCTCGTCAACCCCTTCCACACGGGCAGCACGAAGGACTACAACTTCTGGTACTTCTTTATCGGCATGATCGGCGTCATCTATAACAAGCTCTCCTGGCAGGGGACCCAGGCCTACAACGCCTCGGCCAAGAGCGCCCATGAAGCCAAGATGGGCGACGTCCTGGCCAACTGGCGGGGCATCCCCCAGTGGGGCCTCTTCCTCGTCTTCGTGCCCATTGTCGCCTACACCTTCTGGCATGGCTCCGCTTTCACCGCGGCCTCCGCTTCGGTCAAGCCCGTCCTCGACGGCCTGGCCACGGACGCCCTGCGCACCCAGCTGACCGTGCCGGTCGCGCTGACCAAGCTCCTGCCCGTCGGGCTCCTGGGCGCCTTCGCGGCCGTCATGCTCGCCTCGGCCATCGGCTGCCACGAGACCTATCTCCACTCCTGGGGCAGCATCTTCATCCAGGACGTGGTCATGCCGATCCGCAAGAAACCGTTCGCCCCGAAGACCCACATCCTTTTTCTCAAGCTCGCGATCCTGGGCGTGGCCGCCTCCAGCTTCGTCATCAGTCTCCTGTTCCAGCAGAAAGACTACATCTTCCAATTCTTCGCCGCCTCCGCGGCCATCTTCGTCGGCGGCAGCGGCGCGGTCATCATCGGCGGCCTTTATTGGAAGCGGGGCACGACGGCCGCGGCCTGGCCGGCCATGATCGTCGGATCGATCGTCGCCGGGGGCGGGATCGTTCTCAGACAGCTCGTGCCCGGCTTCCCCATCAACGGCCAGACCTCCTGGGCCCTGGCCATGGCGGCGTCGAGCCTGGTCTACATCGTCGTCTCGATCCTCACGGGCGGCGGCCGCCGGGCCTTCGACATGGATAGGCTGCTCCACCGCGGGGCCTACCTGATCAAGGAAGAATATACCGTCGTCGACGCCGTGCCCATGAAAGGCTGGAAGGTCCTGGGCATGGGCCGCGAGTTCACACGCTCGGACAAGGTCATCTATGTCGCGACCTACGCCTGGACGGCGAGCTGGGTCGTGGTGTTCGTCGCCGGCACGATCCTCAACCTGACCCGCGAGGTCTCGACGGCGGCCTGGCTCGGCTTCTGGAAGACGTATACGCTGATCATGCTGGCTGTCTCGATCTTCGTCATCGTCTGGTTCTCCATCGGCGGGATCGCCAACCTCAGGGAGATGGTCGCCACGCTCAAGGTCATGAAGCGCGACGACTCCGACCAGGGCTTCGTCGAGCGGGAGAAGGGCTGAGGGGAGGGAGGCATGACCGATCGGGGAAGGGGTGTTGTGCGCCGGGCTCCCGGAAATCCGATCCTGACCCGGGCCGATGTGCCCGATATCCCGCCCCGGCTCGTCGACCCGACCTCCGTGTTCAATCCGGGGGCGGTCAAGGCCGGCGGCATCACCTGCCTGCTGCTGCGCGTCCAGGCCAGGTCCCGGGAGACGTTCACGGTCGCGGCCGAGAGCGCGGACGGCTTTCGCTTCGTCGTCCGGCCGGAGATCGTCGAGTTCAAGGGGATCGAGAGCGTCCGGGAGCGCGTCTATCACGTCTATGATCCCCGGATCACGGCCCTCGAGGGCGCCTACTATGTCATGCTGGCCATGGACATGGACGGCGGCTGCCGCCTGGGGTTGGCCCGGACGGAGGATTTACGTGATTTCCGGTTCCTCGGCGTCACATCGACCGACGACGTCCGCAACGGCGTCCTCTTTCCCGCCAAGATCGGCGGGCTCTATCTGAGGCTCGAGCGGCCCAACAGGGCCCGGCTCGAGGGCGGCCCGGCCACCGGATCGGAGATCTGGCTCGCCGGCTCGGACGACCTGATCCATTGGCGGCGGAGCGGGCCGGTCATGGCAGGCAGATACCATTATTGGGACGAGTACATCGGATCGGGGCCGCCGCCGGTCAGGACGCGCCGAGGCTGGCTCCATATCTACCACGGCGTGGCGACGCACTTCGGGAGCGCCAATATCTACCAGGCCGGCGTCGTCCTGCTCGATCTCCTCGACCCGGCCAAGGTCCTCGGCCGGTCCCGCGGGAACATCCTCGAGCCGCGGGAGCCGTACGAGCTCGCCGGCCAGGTCCCCAACGTCGTCTTTCCTTCGGGGATGGTCGTCGACGACTTCGACGCCGAGGGCTATGCCCTGCCGTCGAGCCCGGTCAAGATCTATTACGGGGCGGCCGACACGGCCGTGGGCCTGGCCGTGACGACGATCGGCGAATTGCTCGCCGCCTGCGACCCGCCATGGGGTCTGACGTAGACTTTTCAAGCACTTGCGCTACGACCGTTCGGGTGCAAGAGGTTGAAAAGTCCAGGTCTGACCCCTTCTTGCTGCCTCCGCCGGCCTCGGCGTAAGAAGACGACGAGTCCGCTTCTCTTCGTTTGACCGCTTCCTTCTTATATGCTACAAAAGAAGTTCGAGTGGTTTCCGGGAGAGATCCATGAAGAGAACGGAAAGGCATCACCTCAAAGAAGACGAGATGGCGCACGGCGTCCATTGGCTGGCCGCCTTCTACGACAAGTACCGGCGAGAGATCGCCATCGTGGGAGCGGCCGTCGTCCTGGCGGCCGTTATCTTCGCCGGGCTCCTGGCCGTCCGCGCCCACGCCCGCAGCGTCCAGAACGAGGCCATCGGCCGGGTCACCGCCCTGGCGGCCGAGCTCGATCAGAAGCCGGACAAGCTGGCCGACCTCGAGAAGCTGGCCGCGCACGGACGGGGCTCCCGCCTGGCCGGCCTCGAGCTGGCCAGGTACTGGGCCGAGCGGAGCGACTGGGCCAAGGCGGATTCTTCCCTGACCCGGCTCGCGGGCGGGCCGAAGGACCTCCTCTACTACCAGGCCCAGGACCTCAAGGCCCAGGTCGCCGCGGGCCGGAAGGACTACGGCACGGCCATCGCGATCTATAAAAAGGTCGTCGAGGAGAAGCCCAAGGTCTATCCCCTCGACGCCGCGCTCTATCGTCTGGCCCAGAGCGAGGAGCTCAACGGCGAGACCGCGGCCGCCCTCGACCTCTACAAGAAGCTCCAGGCGGAATACCCCCAGTCCTATTTCGGCTACGAGGCTTCCCTCAGGGCCGGCCGGCTCGAGGCCCGCAAGTAGCGCGCGGAAGGCGGCATTGTCAATTTCCCCGGAAGGCTTATAATAGGCCCTGATATCCCAAGGAGGAACGGCATGGCTTTCACCATCAACGAAGAATGCATCAACTGCGGCGCCTGCGAACCCGAGTGCCCCAACCAGGCCATCAGCGCCGGCGAAGAGCGCTACGTCGTCGACCCCAATAAGTGCACCGAGTGCGTCGGCCATTTCGATACGCAGCAGTGCGCCTCCGTCTGCCCCGTCGACGCCTGCGTCCAGGATCCGGAGCACAAAGAGAACCACGACGAGCTTATGGCCAAGTTCCACAAGCTCACCGGGAAATAGCGCGTCCCGGCCTCATCCGAGCCGTGAAGGAGGAGTGAGCCCGTTTCACTCCTCCTTTTTTCATCCGCCCATGAGCTCCTCGACCGGCGCCCGAACGCCCTGGCTGAACATCCTCCTCTTCGCCCTGACGGTCCTGACGACTTGGTTCGCCGGGCTCCTCTTCGCCCTCTCGTTCGTTCCGGCCCGGGACGGGGCCGTGCCGTCCGTCCTCGATCCGCGCGTCCTCGGCCTGGGCTTCCTCTACGCCTTGGCCCTGATGGTCATCCTGGCCGGCCACGAGCTCGGCCATTACCTGACCTGCCGGCGCTATGGCGTCCGGGCCACCTTTCCCTATTTCATCCCCGGGCCGCCGTTCCTGGGCACCTTCGGGGCCTTCATCCGCATCAAGTCGCCGGTCCACTTCAAGCACCAGATCTTCGACATCGGGGCCAACGGCCCCTTGACCGGTTTCGCCCTTTCCCTGCCCGCCCTGGCCCTCGGGCTGGCCTTTTCCAGGATCGGGCCGGCGCCGGCGGCGCCGGACGTGATCTCGTTCGGAGAGCCGCTCCTCTTCCGGGCCCTGAGCGGGCTCTTCTTCGGCCGCGTCCCCGACGGCTCGACCCTCGTCCTGCATCCGATCGGCTTCGCCGGCTGGGTCGGGCTGCTGGTCACGGCCCTCAATCTGATTCCGGTCGGCCAGCTCGACGGCGGGCACGTTGCCTACGCCCTGCTCGGCCGCAGGGCCTGGCTCCTGTCCCGGCTCATGATCGCTTTCCTCGTCCTGATGGGCGTCTTCTTTCACACGACCTGGCTCATCCTGGCCGTCGTCATCCTCGTCTTCGAGTTCCGGTCGAGGATGCGCCTCCGCCACCCTCCGGTCATCGACGAGGCCGCGCGGCTCGGACTGAAGAGGACCATCCTCAGCCTCGTCCTTCTCCTCGTCTTCGTGCTGTCCTTCATCCCCGACCCGGTCCAGGGCGTCGGGCTGCTGGACCTTCTCAAGGGCGCCGCGGGGCCTCTGCGATGATCCCGCGGCCGGCCGCGGCGGGCTCCGGATTTTTGCACACATTCTGTGGAAAAGCTGTGGGAAAGCATGGACTCGTCAGCGGCAATATCCACGCCTGCTTGAACATAGCCCGGATTGCACAAGAATTCGTCACGGCCGCAATTCTTGCCTTTTCAACGAGTTAATAACTCATTGAAACGATTGATGTTGTGGCGCTAAAATAGGGCCGGCCGAAGGAGAATCTCATGGGCGACCAGTTCCGCGAGGCCGAGGCGACGTTCGGCCTCCTGCGGGCCAAATTCGAGCAGCGGAAGATCTCGCCGCAGGAGTTCGCGGATTCCCTGAAGCAGCTCCGCATCAAGGACGACGAAGGCCGCTTCTGGGTGATCGGGGCTCAGAGCGGCAAATGGTACGCCTTCGAGAACGGCGAGTGGGTCGAGGCCAAGCCGCCCTCCCAGATGGAGAAGAAGGCCATCTGCATCCACTGCGGCTTCGAGAACGATCTCGAGGCCGAGACCTGCGCCCGCTGCGGAAACCGAGCCGAGGCGGCCTCCCTGGCCGAGCCGGTCGAAGGCGCCCTGGCCGGCCCGGCGGCGGAGGCCGTTCCCGCCGAGCCGGGAAAGGAGACGACCGTCCGCTCCCTCGACGTCCTTTCCTTCCTCTGGTTCTTCGGCGTCCTGGGCCTCTTCGCCGGCCTCCTCATCGGCCTGCTCGTGGGCGCCGCCGGCCTCTTCAGCGGCTTGGTGGCGCGTCTGCCCGGCTTCTTCATCGATCACCAGGGCGACCTCTGGGGCGGGCTGGCCTCCTCCGTCATCGGGGGCATCCTCGGCTTCGCCCTCGGCGCCGCCGCGGGCGCGCTCGCGGCCGTCGTTTCGAACGGGATCCTGTCGCTCACCGGCGGCGTCAGGATCCGCCGCTCTTGAGCTTGGCCAGCCCCCAGGCGATCTGCCCGAGCGAGATCGATTCGTCGTTGGGGGAATAGAGGACCGGCCGGAAGACCCGGAACCCTCTCGCGGCCAGGCCCTTTTCCGTCGCGGCCAGGAACCGCTTGTTGAGGAAGACCCCGCCCGCCAGCGAAACGTCCCCCGTCCCGCGCTCCCGGCGCGCCTTTTCCGCGACGCGGACGACGAGGGCGGCCAAGGTGTCGTGAAAGCGGGCCGCGATGACGGACACCGGCACACCCCTTTCGACGTCGGCGACGAGGGCCCTGACGAGGGAGGCGAACGAGAGCTCGGCCGGCCGGCCCGGGCCCGCGTCGATGACGTCGACCGGATAGAGGCCGTGACCGCGCCGGTCGGCGGCGGCCTCGAAGCGCATGGCCGCCTCGGCCTCGAACTCGAGGCGCTCGGGCGCCGTCCCCGCGATGAACGACACGGCGTCGAAGAGGCGGCCGCAGCTCGATGTCGGCGGGCTGTGGAGGCCGGCGCGGACCATCCGCAGCACGGCCGACCGCCGGGCCGGGGCGACGCGCCGGAGCCCCGCGAGGTCGGGCAGACCGTCGCCGAAGGCCCGGTCGAGCCATGCCAGGGCCATCCGCCAGGGCTCGCGGGCGGCCAGATCGCCGCCGGGAAGCGGCACGGGCTCGATCCGGGCGAAGCGCTCGAAGCCCGCGTAGTCCGCCAGCAGGAATTCGCCGCCCCACGCCGCGCCGTCCGCGCCGTAGCCGTAGCCGTCAAGGGCGACGCCGAGGACGGGACGCGACGGACGCTGGCCGTGCTCGAGCAGGGGGGCCAGGACGTGGGCGTGGTGGTGCTGGACCCGATAGTGGGGGATGCCCCTTCGGGAGGCGTAGCGCGAGGCGTGGCGCGTCGTCCGGAAGTCCGGATGGAGGTCCGAGAGGACGGCCGCCGGGCGGGCGTCGAAAAGACGGAGGAGATGGGCCAGCGTCTCTTCGAAGTAGCCGAAGTTGCGGTAGTCGTCGAGGTCGCCCAGGAACTGGCTGGTGACGACGTAGCCGTTCTTGTAAAGCGAGATGGTGTCCTTGAGCTCGCCGCCGAAGGCGACCAGGACCCGGTCGGAGCGCAGGGCCTCGGGCACGGCCTGTGGATAGGGGACGTAGCCCCGGGCGCGCCGGACGAAGAGGGGCCGGCCGGCGACGGACTTGACGACCGAGTCGTCGGCCCGTGTCGCGATCGGCCGGTCGTGGGTCAGGACGGCCTGGCAGAGCGGCCGGACGCCTTCGCGCTCGTCTTTGATGATCGGGGCGTCCTTGGCGTTGGAGCTCGTGGCCACGATGAGCTCGAGCCGCTCGAGAAGGAGGCGATGGAGCGGGGTGTAGGGCAGCATGACGCCGATCTCGTCGAGGCCGGGGGCGATCCCCGGGATGTCCCGGGTCTTTTTGAGCAGGACGATCGGCCGGCGCGGCGAGAGCAGGAGCTCGCGCTCGGCTGCCGAGACGGCGGCGAAGCGGCGGACCACGGCGAGGTCGCGGGCCATCAAGGCGAGAGGCTTGGTCCGGCGCGACTTGGCCCGCCGCAGGCGCGCCACGGCGGCGGCGTTGAAGGGATCGCAGACGAGGTGGAAGCCGCCCAGGCCCTTGACGGCCAGGACCTTCCCGGCGCGGACGAGGTCCGCCGCCTCGGGGAGGCCGCCGGCGAGCCGCCGGCCGGAGCGGGCGTCGACGAGCCGCAGGCGCGGCCCGCAAGCGGGGCAGGCGATCGGCTGGGCGTGATGGCGGCGGTCGAGCGGGTCCTCGTATTCGCGGCGGCAGTCCGGGCACATCGTGAAGCGGGCCATGGTCGTCCGGGGCCGGTCGTACGGCAGGCCGCAGACGATGGTGTAGCGCGGCCCGCAGTTCGTGCAGTTGGTGAAGGCGTACCGGTAGCGGCGCTCGCCGGGCGTCTCGATCTCCCGCAGGCAGTCCGGGCAGGTGGCGATGTCGGGCGAGATGAAGACGAAGCCGGCCCGGTCGCGGGTCTCGCGGATCTCGAAGCCGCTCCGGCCCTCGGGCCGGGCGGGGCGGACGTCGAGCTTCTCGATCGCGGCGAGCGGCGGAAGGCCGGAGGCGAGGGCGCGGGGGAACCCGCGCACCGCCCGGGCCGGGCCCTCGACGTGGATCTCGACCCCGGATCCGGCGTTCTCGACCCAGCCGTCCAGGCCGAGCCGGACGGCCAGGCGATAGACGGAGGGGCGGAAGCCCACGCCTTGGACGACGCCGAAGACGGTCAGGCGCGAGGCCGACCTCGGTGCGGACGTCGACCGGCGCGGGCTCATGGCGTCGGCCTCTTGCGCGCGGCGGCCGCCTCGCGGCTGTAGACGCAGCCGCAGTAGTCCTGGCGGTAGAGCCCGCGGGCCCGGCTGAGCTCGACGCTCTTCTTGAAGCCGTCCTTCTTCTTGAAGTCCGCTTCGAGGAAGGCCACCCGGAAGCGGGCGGCGAACTGCCGGCCGAGGCGGTTCAGGACGGCGGCCTTCTTCCAGGGGCTGAGGCTCATGACCGTGGCGAAGGCGTCGAAGCCGTCGCGGGCCGCGCGCCGGGCCGTGCACAGGAGCCGCGACGCGTAGCAGACGTCGCAGCGGCGGCCCTTTTCCGGCTCGTCCTTGAACTTGCGCGTCAGGCGGAGCCAGCCCTCCGGGTCGTAGTCGTCCTCGATGAGCGGCACGCCCGCGGCCGCGGCGACCCGCCGGGCCTCGTCGAGGCGGAGCTCGTACTCGCGGGGCGGCTGGATGTTCGAATTGGAGAAGAAGCCGGTGACTTCGTACGAGTCCTTGAGCACGCCGAAGACGTAGAGCGCGTCGGGGGCGCAGCAGGCGTGGACGAGGATGCGGGGCTTGGGCACGGGACTACTTCAGATGCTCGAGGCGCGCTTCGAGATCGGCGACGGCCTTGTTGACGCCATCGATCTGGAAGTAGATGACGGCCAGGTCCTCGTGCCCGACGCGGGCCTCGTCGAGGATGCGGCCGACCGTCTCGAAGATCGGCTCCATGAGCCGCTTGACGTCGACGATCTTGTCCTGAACGCGCTCCTTGGCCTTCTGCCATTCGCGGATCTCGCGCTCGGCGGCCTGGAGCCGCTCGTGGTACTCCCCGTCGATGCGCTCGATCCCGGCGTTGATGACCCGGACCCGGGCCTCGACCTCCTCCAGCCGGCGGTCCAGACGGTAGCGCTCCTCCTGGAGGCGAGGGACCTTCTCGCGCAGGGCGGCCAGGAGCCCGATAAGTGAGCCCTCCTTCTCCCGGTCCCGCTCCAGGCGGGCCGCACGCTCGGATTCGGAGGGCCGGGTCGTGGCCTCGAGCTGGCGGATGTCCCTCCGGACCGCGTCGAGCTGGGACTCGGCCGCCTCGGTCTCGCGCAGGGAGGACTCGAGGGCCTCGAGGAGCTCGGCCTTCTTGCGGGCCAGGGCGAGCATCTCCTCCTGGTGCGGGCGGCGGCTCTCCTCCTGTTCGGCGACGAGGGCGCGGAAGCGCGCCAGGGCGGCGTCGTGCTCGCGGCCGAGGACCTCGATCCGCGAGTAGACATCGTGCCAGGTCTTCTGGTGGCGGCCGATCTCATGGTCGAGATCGGCCAGGCGGGCGCACGGCCCTTCGATGCAGGACGCCTGGATGTCCTGGTTCCAGGCCTGCCGGCCGAGCTCGCGCCAGAGGGCCGCCTTCTTCTCAAGCTCCTTCTTCAGCTTGGCCTGGAGCCGCAGGCGGAGCATATGACGGCGGGCGCCCGAGAGGAAGGCGCTGATGCGGCGCCGGAGGTCCTTGTCGCGAAGGAAGATGAAGACGACGAGCAGCAGGATGACGCAGAGCAGGAACCACAGCAGCCAGAAGGGAAGCCCCTCGGGGACGCCGGAGGACGGAGCCTGGGCGATCGGGTCCACGCCTCCCTCTTATTTGAATCGATTGAACAGACGGACGAGCGCGTCCTTGGTCATGAGCGAGGACTGGCGGTAGCGGACGAGGCCCTCGCGGTCGACGATGATCGTGGCCGGGATGTAGTCGCCGGGCTCGTAGTCGGCGACGATCTTCTCGCTCGCCAGGGCCACCGGGTAGGTGATGCCCATCTTCTTCACCCAGTCGAGCAGGGACGCGGCCGGAAGCTCGTCGACGGAGACGCCGATGATCTCGAGGCCTTCCCCCTTCAGCTCGTCGTAGGCGGCGATGAAATCGGGGATCTCGCGGCGGCAGGGAGGGCACCAGGTCGCCCAGAAGTTGATGACCAGGACCTTGCCCTTGAAGTCGGCCAGGCTCAGCGCGTTCCCCCGGAGGTCCTGGAGCGAGAAGTCAGGGGCCGGGACGGCCTCTGCCTCTTTTGCCGGCCTGGCGCAAGCCATCGCGGCCGTGGCGATCAGGGCCGCCATCAAGATGAGCATCGCTCGGACGCATCTGTTCATGATCTCTCCTGTTCGGGGCGTGCGATCGAAGCGGTCCTAAGCGGCACAGCCCTTCATCAGGCGCTCCCAGCGGGAGTCGACCTCGGCCTGGACGGCCGCGATCTGCTCGGCCGTCAGGTGCCGGAACCGTCCCTGGAGGCGCAGGTAATCATCGACGGGCTTGCGTTCCTTGAGCTTCAGGTTGAGCGTCGTCTTCTCGCCGTTCTCGATCTCGCAGAGCGGGAAGTAGCCGTTCTGCACCGCCAGCCGGGCCAGCTTGATGGTGTCCTCGGGCCGGCTTTTCCAGCCGGTCGGGCAGGGGGCATACACGTGGAAGAAGCGCGTCCCCTTGATGTCCTTGGCCTTCTTCATCTTGCGGACGAAATCCTCGGGATGGGAGATGCTGGCCGTAGCGATGTAGGGGATGCGGTGGGCGGCCATGATGGCCACGATGTCCTTCTTCGGCCGGTTCTTGAAGTGCCGGACCGGCGTCGTCGTGGTCCAGGCGCCGTAGGGCGTGGCCGAGGAGCGCTGGATGCCCGTGTTCATGTAGGCCTCGTTGTCGTAGCAGACGTAGATGAGGTCCTCGTCCCGCTCGGCCGCCCCCGACAGGGCCTGGATGCCGATGTCGAACGTGCCGCCGTCGCCGGCCCAGGCCACGACCGTCGTCTCCGTGTCGCCCGTCATCTGGAGGCCGGCCTTGACCCCGGTCGCCGTCGACGCGGCCGTCTCGAAGGCGCAGTGGTAGACGGGCACGTCCATGGACGAGTAGGGGTAGGGCCCGTCGATGACGGCCCAGCAGCAGGCCGGGATGCAGAGGATGGTCTTCTGCCCCAGGGCCTTGAGCATGTAGCGCATGGCCAGCGTCGCGCCGCAGCCCTGGCAGGCGAGATGCCCGCAGGCCATCAGCTCGTCGGCCGGCAGGGTCATCGTGAACTTCTTCTCTTTCTTGGCTTCGGTGCTCATTTCTTGACTCCGATCCAGACGATCTCCTCTTCGGCCCTGTCCTTGGCCAGCGCGTCGGCCGCGACCTCCTTGAACGAGTCGACCATGATGTCGCGCCCGCCGAGCCCGGCGATGTAGCCGAAGAGCGGCGGCATGCCCGGCCGGCCGTAGACGGCGGACTTCACTTCCTGGTAGAAGATGCCGCCCGCCCCGTAGGAGCAGTTGCGGTCGACCACGGCCGCCTTCTTGGCCCCGGCCAGGATCTCCCGCACCCGGTCGAACGGGAAAGGCCGGAAGACCTTGATGCGGAGGTTCCCGGCCTTGACGCCGGAGGCCCGCAGCTCGTCGACCGCGACCCGGGCCGTGAAGCCGGCCGTGCCCGAGGTGACGAAGATGAGCTCCGCATCCTCGCACTTGTAGGGATCGATGAGGCCCAGCTCGCGGCCGAACAGCTTCCCGTATTCGCGCCCCGTCTCCTCGATCAGGGCCGGGGCCTTCTCCATGTCCTTCTGGAGCTTGTAGCGGAGCTCCATGTAGTGCTCCGAGCCGGTCAGGCCGCCGAAGGCCCGCGGATCGGCCGGGGTCAGCTTGATGGCCGGCTTGAACGGCGGCAGGTAAAGGTCGACGAGCTTCTGGTCGGGGACGTCCACGACCTCGTAGGTGTGCGACAGCGCGAAGGCGTCGAGGATGATCATGGCCGGGATCATCAGCGCCTCGGCCACCTTGAACCCTTGGATGACCGTGTCCACGACCTCCTGGTTCGAAGAGCAGTAGAACTGCATCCAGCCCGTGTCCCGCTGGGAGAGGCTGTCGTTCTGGTCGGTCCAGATCGACCAGCCGGGGGCCATGGAGCGGTTGATGTTGCCCATGACGATGGGATGGCGCCCGCCCGCAGCCCAGTGGAGCATCTCGTGCATCAGGGCCAGGCCCTGGGACGAGGTGGCCGTGAAGGCCCGGGCCCCGGCCACCGAGGCGCCGATGCAGGAGGCCATGGCCGAGTGCTCGGACTCGACCTTGATGAACTCGGCGTCCAGGGTGCCGTCGGCGCACATCTCCGAGAGGAGCTCGACGACCTGGGTCTGAGGCGTGATGGGGTAGGCGGAGATGACCTGCGCCCGCGAGAGCATCGCGCCGTAGGACAGCGCGTGGTTGCCCATCATGACTTTTCTCATTTCCGCTCCTCCACCATGACGATGCACTTCTGCGGGCATTCCTCGGCGCAGATGCCGCAGCCCTTGCAGTAGTCATAGTCCACGACCGGCCACTCGTCGACGATTTCGATGCAGGGCTCGGGGCAGAACTTCCAGCAGATGCCGCACTTGATGCACTTGCTGCGGTCGACCTCCGGCCGGATGTTCCGCCAGGCCCCGGTCAGGTTGTGGGTCTGGTGGCCGACCGAGCAGATCATGAGCGGCATCTCCTCGGCCGATTTGAAGACGATCTTCTTCGCTTTCTTCGGTCTCACGGCGTCCTCCTCAGGCCTTGTCGTACGCTTCCTGCGCCGCCAGGACGTTGTCCTCGGGCTTGATCGAGATCCCCTCGCGGATGGCCGCGGCCAGGAACTCCATCTTGGTCAGGTTGAGGATCTTGATGACCGCCCCGGCGATGGCCGTGTTGACGATCGGGGCGGCCAGGCTGCCGAGCTTGTGCTTGACCGCGATCTCGGTCGCGTTGACCGTCCGGACCTTGAACCGGTCATGGAAGGGGAAGTCCTCCGGCCTCCGGTCGCTGTTGATGATGATCGTGCCGCCCGGCTTGAGGCCGTCGGTGACGTCGACGGCCTCGACCAGGGTCGGGTCGACGACGACGACGTCGTCCGGGGCGTAGATGCGGCTCTTGTCGAAGATCGGGTGGTCGTCGATGCGGATGAAGGCGACGACCGGCGAGCCCCGCCGCTCGACCCCGAACTCCGGGTAGGCCTGGACCCAGTTGCCCTCCTTGGCGATGGCATCGGCCAGGATCTTCGAGGCGACGACGGTCCCCTGACCGCCGCGTCCGTGGAAACGGATTTCGACCATAGGCCTCTCCTTTAGCGGATCGGATAAGTTTCCATTATAGCCCCGAAAAGCCCCCAAGGGAAGTGGCCGGGGCCCCTCCGCGGCGCTCAGAGGCGGGCTGCCCCGAAGGTATCGCCCTGGGCGATGTCCCCGGTCTCGAGGCCCTTTCTGAACCAGCGGACGCGCTGCTCCGAAGTGCCGTGGGTGAAGGCGTCCGGGACGACATAGCCCCGGGTCTGTTTCATGATCCGGTCGTCCCCGACGGCGCTGGCCGCGTTCATCCCTTCCTCGATGTCGCCGGCCTCGAGAAAGTCCCTTTCGAGGTTGGCGTAATGGGCCCAGACGCCGGCCAGGAAGTCCGCCTGGAGCTCCATGCGGACCATGAGCTTGTTGAAGTCCCGCTCCGGCATCCGGCCGCGCCGGGCCATGACCTGGTCATTGATGCCGAGCAGGTTCTGGACGTGGTGGCCGACCTCGTGGGCGATGACGTAAGCCAGGGCGAAATCGCCCGGCGCCCCGAGCTCCCGTTGCATGTCCTCGAAGAACGAGAGATCGATGTAGACCTTCGCGTCGCCCGGGCAGTAGAACGGCCCCGAGGCGGCGCCGGCGAAGCCGCAGGCCGAGTCGGCCTGGCCGGAGAAGAGGACGAGCTTGGGGTCCTGGTACGTCTCCCCGGACTCCTGGAACTTCGCCCGCCAGACGTCCTCAATGCTGGCCAGGATGGTCGAGACGAACTCGCCCATCTCCTTGTCCTTGACGCTCAGCGATCCCTCGGGCCCGGCCGCGTACGGCTGGTCGACCTGAAGGGTCTGGGTGATCTCGGACGGGTTCCCGCCCAGGAGGAAATAGAGGATGGCGATGACGATCCCGATGCCGCCGACGCCGCCGCCGATCTTGAGGCCGCGCCCGCCTGCGCCCCGCCGGTCCTCGACGTTATCGCTCTGCCGTCTCCCTTGCCATCTCATGGTCTGACCTCCTATCCGCTCAGCGGTCCTTCCATGCCTTCGCGAGGCGGCCCGCGGCCCTCTTCAGAGCGGGGACATAGGCCGCCGTCTCGTAATGGGACAGGCCCGGCACGATCTCGACGCGGACGTCCGCGCCGGCCTTGCGCAGGGCCTTGAACGCCCGGCGCGCCTGGGCGATCGGGAAGACCTGGTCGGCCTCGCCGTGGATGATGTCCAGCCGCACGCCGCGGGACGCTTCGAGATCCTCCGGCTCGGGCAGGCCCGCGACGGGGATGGCCGCGCCGAACACGTCGGGGTGGCGCGCCGCCAGCCGGTAGGCGCCGATCGCGCCCATGCTGAAGCCGGTCACGGCCACCCGCCGCTCGTCGATCCTCCGGGTCTTCTTCACCGAGGCCACGAGCGCGAGCACGGCCGCCTCGCTCACGGGATCGATCCAGCCCTGAGCGGGACAATTGGGGGCGAGGACGACGGCTCCGAGGCCTTTCATCGCCGGCAGGACGAGCGTCTCGGCGTACTCGGAGCCGGTCTCCGGGGTCAAAGGACCGCCGTAGTGGAGGGCCAGGATGAGGGCCCGGGGCTTCGTCCCGTCGCTTTCGGCCGGCTCGTAGACCGCGGTGCGCATGGGCGCCCGTCCGGGCGCGAACTCGAACATCTCCACCGTCTTGACGAAGCCGCTCTTCGGCGGCGCCGCCGGGGCCGGGACGGCGCCGGCGAGGACCGACGCGCCGACGCCCAGGGCCAAGCCCGCGAGCGCCCTCCGGCGGACCCGGTCCGTCACGTCTTCTCCTGGGCCCGATAGAGCTTCTTCAACATGACCGCGTCGGCTTCGAGGTTAGGGCTCTCGCAGATGACCAGGCCTTCGACGCCGAGGTTGCGGAGGACCTGGAGCCACTCGTCGACGCGGAACTCCGTCTCCTCCAGATTGAGATGCTTGATCTCGCCCTTGTCCCCGAAGTGGACCCCCGCGATATGGATGTGGGCGTTGCGGAGCGACCGCGGCCCGAGCTTCCTCGCCACCTTGCTCAGGACCCGCTCGAACTCGAGGTACGAGTTGACGCGGCCCTCGCGGGCGTAGAGGTGGGAGAAATCGAGGCAGGGCTGGAGGCCGTCGACGTCGCGGCAGAGCGACAGGACCTCGTCGAGCGTCCCGAACTGGGAGCGCTTGCCCATCGTCTCGACCCGCAGCGTGACCGGCAGCCGCTCGGCCCGGAGGACGGACTGGACGGCCGCCACCTCGCTCCGGACCGCGGCGTAGGCGGCCTCGGCCGTGTCCCGGCCGTAGAAGGCCGCGTGGAAGACGACGCTGGCCGCGCCGCAGGCGGCCCCGACGCGGGCCGTCTTGAGCAGCCTCTCCCGGCTCTGGAGCCGGATGCCCGGGTTCTCGGAATTGAAGTTGATGTGATAGGGGGCGTGGACGCTCAACCGCACGCCGAACCGGCCCGCCGTCTCCCGGACCTTGGCCGCCGTGTCGAGCCCCATCTTGACGCCGTTGACGAACTCGATCTCGAGACCGTCGAGGCCGAGGGCCCGGACCCGCTCGATCCCGGCCAGGCTCGAATCGTCGGCCGCGGAGAAGGGAACGCCGGCGGTGCCGAAGAGCAGGCCCTTAGGCGCACTCGCCATCGGCCTTCCCGCCGGAGCCGAGGAATTCGCTGACGATGCGCATGGCGCAGAAGTCGCCGCACATGGAGCAGGCCCGGGTGCGCGTCTTCCGCCGCTTCCTCACCGCGGCGAACTTGACCGGATCGATCGAGAGCCGGCGCTGCGCGTCCCAGTCGAGGCGCTTGCGGGCCCGGGCCAGACGGCGGTCGCGATCGAGCGCCCCGGGCACACCCTTGACGATGTCCGCGGCGTGAGCGGCGATCTTCGAAGCCACGAGCCCTTCGCGGACGTCGTCGTCGCTCGGCAGGCCGAGATGCTCGGCCGGGGTGACGTAGCAGAGGAAGTCGGCGCCGGCCGCCGCGGCCACCGCCCCGCCGATGGCGGAGACGATGTGGTCGTAGCCCGGGGCGATGTCGGTGACGAGCGGCCCCAGGACGTAGAACGGCGCGCCCTCGCAGACCAGCTTCTCCAGGCGCATGTTCATCTCGATCTGGTCGAGCGGGACGTGCCCCGGTCCCTCGACCATGACCTGGACGCCAGCCTCCCGGGCCCGCTTGACCAGCTCGCCCAGGGTCAGCAGCTCCTCGATCTGCGGCCGGTCGCTGGCGTCGACGACGGAGCCCGGCCGCAGGCCGTCGCCCAGGCTCAGCGTGACGTCATGGCGGCGGGCGATCTCGAGCAGCCGGTCGTAGCTCTCGAAGAACGGGTTCTCGCGGCCGTTATGGAGCATCCAGGCGACGAGGAAGGCGCCGCCGCGGGAGACCACGTCGGCCACCCGGCCCTGCTTCTTCAGCCGGTCGATGGCCTTCAGGGTCAGGCCGCTGTGGACGGTCATGAAATCGACCCCTTCGCGGGCCTGGGAGGCCACGGACTCGAACAGGTCGTCCTCGGTCATGCCCACGATGGACTCCCGGCGGTCGATGGCCCGGACCGCGGCCTGGTAGATCGGCACGGTCCCCAGCGGGATGGGCGTCCGGGCCAGGATGGTCCGGCGGATCCTCCTCAGATCGCCTCCCGTGCTCAGGTCCATCAGGGCGTCGGCGCCGTAGGCGAGGCTGATGCGGACCTTGCGCAGCTCGTCGGCGAGGAACGGGAAGTCGCGGGAGGTCCCTAGATTGACGTTGACCTTCGTCCGCAGCCCTTGTCCGATGCCCGACGGCCGGGCCGGAGCGTGACGGGGATTGTAGGGGATGACGACGAGGCCGCGGGCGACGAGATCGGCCAGCCGGTCCGGCGCGACGCCCTCGGCCGCGGCGACCTTCCTCAGGGCCGGGCTGAGGATGCCTCTTCTCGCCTTTTCCGTCTGCGTCATAGTGGGCGGGTCCGTCGCGTGGAATGGGACTCAAAGTATAGAGGACCCCCGCCGGACTGTCAAGGAAACGGGCCGCCGCGGCCCTCACCCCTCGTCACCCCAAAGGGTGAGGAGCGGGGGCCATTTTTCACCCCCGCCTTCATCGCCGGAGGTGAGGGCCGGCCGCCGTCGAGGGGCGTATCATGGGCCGTGGCAGAGGTGTGCGAGTCCGGCTAACCGATGAAAAATGAAATATTTATCCGGGCTTGACAAGCCCCCGAGCGCACGCCTATCATATCCATCGCCAAGGAGGAAGTCATGAAGCGAGCGGCAAGAGTTGCACTCTCGTGGGGATCGGTCTTCGCGCTGATCCTCGTCATGACATCGCCGGCGGCCAGCCCCCAGGAGTCCGCGCAGGGCAACCTGGTCGGGTTCCTTTTCGGTGAGGACGGCTCGACGCCCGTCGCCGGCGCCGTCGTCCTGGTCAAGAACCTCTCGACCGGCGTCGTCACGGAGGCCGCCGCAACCGACGGTCTGGGCCTATTCAAGGTCCCCGGGCTCAACGCGGGCCTCTATGCGCTCGGCGTCAAGTCGTCCCGGGGGAGCTTCAACTGCCAGGATTTCTTCGGCATCTCGGCCCAGCGGACGTCCAAGATCTCCGTGGCCCTGAATCCCTATGATGCGGCCGCGGCCGCGGGCGCCGCGACGGTCATCGAGGAGCAGCGGGCAAGGGGCGAAGCCTTCATCGGCAAGGTCATCAAGTGCGACCCGGACACGAAGGTGGCGGAGGTCCTGGTCGAGGTCGGACTCATCCAGTCCGACGACCGCATCCACGTGAAGGGCCAGGTCACGGACTTCTATCAGGATATCCGGGGCCTCAAGGCCTACGGCGCCCGGACGAAGCGGGTCACGACCGGCTACACGGCGTCCTTCAAGTCGTCCAAGGCCTGCGCCCCCGGCGATTTCGTCTACATCGTCTGCAAGCGCGGCGTGCCGCCGTTCTTCCTGGCGCCGCTCGGCATCGCCGCGATCGTGGCCGGGTCCGTGCCTCTCTCCGCGCGATTCGAGGACGAACCGGTCTCTCAATCCCGGATCAAGTGACGGGCCCTCCGACCGAAGCTCACGAAGTGAGCGGAGGGCAGAAATCCAGCAGAGTAAACTCGGAGCCCGGTTTCTGCGAAATATCGGTATCAAGGTGTTTCTTGGCCTGGGGGAGCCGGGTTTCTGCGAAGTATCTCAATAAAGGTGTTTCCTGGAGTCGGGCTGACCTTCGCACCGATTCCATCCGCCCGCCGTATCTGCTAACATGAAGGACGGAAGCTTGTCATGAACGTCCGCGCGCGCGCCCTGCCCATGGCCCTCTTCGCGATCTGCGCCGTCCTGGCGGCCCCCTCCGCGTCCCTCCGCGCCGAGGTGCCGCCCGAGGTCAAGGCCAAGGCCGCCGCGATCTTCGACGCCCTGGCCCGGATCGAATCCGAAGCGGAGCGCCCGACGCCGGCCGTGGCCGCGCCGCCGGCGCGCCGGCCCGAGCCGGGCTCCCGGAGCCTGACCTTCAGCGAGGCCGAGTTCAACGCCTACGCCGCCTGTCGTCTCGAGAACGAGGCCTACGTCAAGTCGGCCGTCCTGAAGCTCCTGGCCGACAACAAGGTCGAAGGCCGCATCGGCATCGACCTCGGCAAGCCCCAGGCCTCGGGACTGCTGCCGCAGCGGCAGGACCTGCTCTTCGCCGCCCGCTTCGAGACGCGCGACGGAAAGATCCGGATCGACATGGACAGCCTCTACCTCGGAACCCAGGCGATCTCGCCGGCCTTCATCGACATCGTCATCGGCGTCGTCTCCCGTCTCCAGGGCGTCGAGCCGACGAGCCTCAAGGACTGGTACGACCTGCCGCGCGGCGTCCTGAGGCTCGAGACCCGGCCGGGACAGGTCGTCATCATCTACTGAGATGATCAGGATCATCAGCGGCTCCTGCAAGGGCCGCCGCCTCAAGCTCGTCCCCAGCCCTTCCGTCCGCCCGATGCAGGACAAGGTCAAGGGGGCCCTCTTCAGCATCATCGCCGAGCGGCTCGCGGCGAGCGTCTGCCTCGACGGCTTCTCCGGCACCGGCTCGGTCGGCCTCGAGGCGCTCAGCCGCGGCGCCGCCCGGTGCGTCTTCGTCGACGAGTTCTATCCGGCCATCAAGGTCATCCGGCAGAACATCGCCAAATGCGGGGCCGAGGAGAGGTCCGTCGTCCTCCACAAGGAGTTCAACCGGGCCGCGATCGACCTGGCCAAGCAGGGCGTCCGGTTCGATCTCATCTTCCTCGACCCGCCCTACCGGCTCCTCGAAGAGCGCAACCCGCTCAAGGTCCTCCGCAAGCGCGGCCTGCTCAAGCCCGGCGGCCTCATCGTCCTCCGCCACTATTTCAAGATCCGGCCCAAGCTCGGCGACTTCAACCTCGAGCGGCGGGTCTCGATCGGCGACGACGTCCTGCTTCTGTTCACGGGACTGCCGCCTGGGGAGTCGCCGGAAGAGCCGGGACGGGTCTTGCCGGCCGGGCCGCGTTCCCTTAAACCTGATTTATTCACGAATCGAGGCGGCCCTCAGATGCGAGGCCCGAGGGGTGAAGCTGTACTCTTTAGTACCGCGAACCCCGAGAACGAAGCAGGTGGGGCCGGATCGGTTCGCCCGAAGGGGAAAAACGCCCCAATAAAAGCGAGACGGAAAAGGGGACGTTTTTATGAATAAATCAGGTAAAATGAGCTCATGAAAAAGGCCGGGGGCAAAGCCGATCCGTTCTGGAAGGAGACGCCGCTCGTCGACGAGAGCGAGATCTTCTCCGAGCTCCACGTCAAACGGGGGAGCTCGCTCTTCCTCGGCCGGTACTCCCTCAAGGAGGTCCTGGCCGTCCTCGACAAGAAGGGCTTCCTCAAGGAGGCCCGCAAACGCTTCCTCTGGCCCCTGGCCTACGAGCTCGACTCCTCGGACTACCCGCTCCAGAGGCTCCAGATCTTCCTCCACGAGCCCGGTCCGGACAACCTCATCGTCGACGTCAAGATCAAGGAGTGCCAGTTCGCCGCCCGCGAGGCGGCCCCCGGCCTGCCGGCCCTCCCGCCGCAGAAGGCCCTGGCGTTCGAGTGGCTGACCCTGCAGAATCCGCTGATCAAGCGCGGCGAGCCCTTTTCGCCCCTCCCCGGGCAGTCGCGCCCCGGCCTGAGCATGCGCTCGAAGATCATGGACCTCTTCGTCTACCTGGGCCGCGTGACCCGCAAGAACTGCCTCCTGGCCTTCCCGGCCTATTTCCACAACGGCGTCCTCTTCTCGCGCTACTTCCGGTTCTGGAACCCGCACAAGGAGGCCGAGGTCCTGGCCATCCGCCGGGGCTTCAGCCACATGCCCTTCCGGACCCTGTCCTGGATCGTCCACCTGAACTGCCTGCGGCGGGCCGACGGCTCGGTCTACGAGTGGCAGGCCGAGGAGCAGCTCTATCCGTTCACCCGCCCCCTCAAGGACTATTTCGATTCCCGGCGCTACAAGGACATCGTCAAGGCCGACCTCAAGACCCTCTTCTTCACCATCGACAAGGCCGAGTTCGAGCGGAAATCCGTCGAGATCCCGACGCTTTGCGGCGGGGCCTAGATTCTGTTATAATACCGCGCTCAAGGAGACCGTTTCATGAAAAAGGACGTCCATCCCGAATACCAGGATTGCGTCGTGACCTGCGCCTGCGGCAGCACGTTCCAGACGAAGTCGACGAAGAAGGAGATCCGGGTCGAGATCTGCTCCCAGTGCCACCCCTTCTTCACCGGCAAGCAGAAGTTCATCGACAGCGCCGGGCGGGTCGAGAAGTTCAAGAAGAAATTCGGCGACGCCAAGGACATCAAGGCGGCCAAGGACGCCCGGGCGGCCCGGACCGCCCATGACGTCAAGAGCCTCGCTAAGAAGAAAAAATCGTCTCGATGATCCCTGAACTCCAGGCGATCGAGGACAAGTACCGCCAGCTGACCGCAGCCCTCTCCGACCCGGCCATCGCCGCGGAGCCCCAGAAGATCCGGGAGCTGGCCAAGGAGCGGTCCGAGCTCGAGCCCGTCTTCCGCAAGTCCGAGGAGTGGAAGCGGGTCCGCCGGGACCGCGAGGAAGCCCGGGCCCTCCTGGCCGATCCGGCCACCGACCCCGAGCTCCGGCGCATGGCCGAGAGCGAGGCGGAGGCCCTGGGGGCCAAGGAAGAGGCCCTGGCCGCCGAGCTGCGGACCCTGCTCCTGCCCAAGGACCCTAACGACGAGAAGAACGTCATCCTCGAGATCCGGGCCGGGGCCGGCGGCGACGAAGCGTCCTTGTTCGCCCAGGACCTCTTCCGCATGTACGCCCGGTTCGCCGAGCGCCGGGGCTGGAAGTTCGAGGTCGTGGACACCAGCTTCTCCCAGGTCGGCGGCCTCAAGGAGGGCGTGGCCGAGATCCGCGGCCGGGGCGCCTACGCGCTGCTCAAGTACGAGAGCGGCGTCCACAGGGTCCAGCGCGTGCCCAAGACCGAGGCGGCGGGCCGCATCCACACCTCGACGGCCACGGTCGCCGTGCTGCCCGAGGCCGAGGAGATCGACCTCAAGATCGATCCCAAGGACCTCAAGATCGACGCCTTCGGCTCCTCCGGCCCGGGTGGGCAGAACGTCAACCGCAACTACACGGCCATCCGCATCACCCACAAGCCCTCGGGCCTCGTCGTCTCCTGCCAGGACGAGAAGTCGCAGCACCGCAACAAGGAGAAGGCTCTGCGCGTCCTGCGGGCCCGTCTCCTCGACATCGCGGAGAGGGAGCGGCAGGCCAAGATCGCGGACCACCGCCGCTCGCAGGTCGGGACAGGCGAGCGGAGCGAGAAGATCCGGACCTACAACTTCCCCCAGTCGCGGATCACCGATCACCGCCTGAACGAGAATTTCCACAACATCGAGACGGTCCTGGACGGGGACCTGGACGAGATCCTGGACCATCTCGTCCGGCAGGCCCAAGCCCAGGCCCTGGGCGAGATCGGTCGCGACGCCGGCCAGGCCAAGGACGTTGCCCGCTAAGACGACCCTCATCGAGCTCTTCCGCGGCGGCGCCGCGCTCCTCGGCGACCGGCCCGAGGCCCTTCTCGAAGCCAAGGTGCTCCTGCTCAGGGCGGCGCGCCTCTCCGAAGAGCGCTTTCTCGCCGCCCCCGACAGGCCGTGCCCACCGCAGGCCGAGGCCTTCTTCCGGCGCCTGGTGGCTAAGCGGCTGGCCGGCGCGCCGCTCGCCCAGCTCACCGGGACGAAGGAGTTCTGGTCCATCCCGCTCGAAGTGACGCCGTCGGTGCTCGCGCCGCGGCCGGAGACCGAGGGCCTGGTCGAGAAGGTCCTCGAGCTCTCGACGCGCGAGGCCGAGACGATCCTGGACGTCGGCACCGGCAGCGGCTGCATCGCCATCGCCCTGGCCAAGGAACTGCCCCGGGCCGCCGTCACGGCCGTCGACATCTCCGAGCGGGCCCTGGCCGTGGCCCGGCGCAACGCCGCGAGGGCCAAGGTCCGGAACGTCGAGTTCCGGCGCAGCGATCTCTTCTCGGCCTTCCGGGGGAGCGGGCGCCGGTTCGATTTCGTCGTCTCCAACCCGCCCTACGTGTCGCGCGCCGAGTGGGAGGCCTTGCCCTCCGATGTCAAGGATTACGAGCCGCGGCGGGCGCTCCTGGCGGGGGAGTCGGGGCTCGAGACGATCTTGCGCCTGGTCCGGCGCGCCGGGGCATTCCTCGAGTCCGGCGGCTATCTCGTCTTCGAGATCGGCGAAGGGCAGAGGGAGCGCGTCCTGGGACTGTTCGGCCGGCGCTGGACCGAGATCGAAACGGCCTGGGACCTGGCCGGCAAGCCCCGCGTCATCACCGCCCGCCGGGCCTGAACGGCCGGCCGGCTAGGGCCGCTTCGGGCCGGCCGCGCCCGCGATGGGGACGCTCTTCATCAGACGCCTCCTTTTCCCGTCCCCGGGGCCTGGGAGCTCGTTGCCGGGGATTCTAAGCGAGGCGGCCGCGGAGCGTCAGGGCCCCCTGGTCAATCCATTTTTTTGGTGCGCCTTCATTTTATTGAATCTCCGGAGGCCTTATCCAGTTGTTAAATATAAGATAATTAATAAGATAGCAACAGTTTCCCCCTGGCATAATTATTGCTATTAAGGTGGCAGGGTTAGACTTTGGAAGGGTCTTATTTTGTAAAGGAGGTGAGTCTTACAGGGGAAACGAGTACCTGGCAAAAGGGAGATTGAGATTTTGGCCTATTGAGAAAGGAGTGAGAAAAGGGAATGGTTAAGAAAGCAATTCTTTTGAGCCTGTGCCTGCTGGTGCTCGCCGGGCTCGGCTTCTCGCAGCAGGTCAACGCCAAGCTCTTCGGCGTCGTCACCGACACCGAGGGCAATCCGTTGCCGGGCGTCAACGTCGTGGCCACGTCGCCCAAGATGATCGGCCAGGCCGCGGCCGTGACCGACGAGACGGGGACGTTCCGCCTCCTAGGCATGGTCCCCGGCACCTACAAGGTCGTCTTCACCCTCCAGGGCTTCCAGACCCTCGTCCGCGAGGGCATCATCGTCAGCCTGGAATCGACGATCACCCTTCATGAATCCCTCAAGGTCGGCACCTTGGAGGAGCAGATCACCGTCGTCGGGCAGTCCCCGCTGATCGACGTCAAGAGCACGGTCAAGGGCATGACCCTGACCAAGGAAGTCTTCGACACGCTGCCCAAGGGCCGTGACTTCGATTCGCTGATCACGGCCATCCCCGGCGTCTCCAACGAGGGGATCATCGGCGGCACGTCGGTCGACGGCGCCTCGGGCCTCGAGAACGTCTATTACATCGACGGCACCGACGTCACCAACATCGTCTACGGCAACCGCGCCCAGGGCGCGGCCTTCGAGTTCGTGGACGAGGTCCAGGTCAAGGCCTCCGGCTATCAGGCCGAGTTCGGCGGCTCGCTCGGCGGCGTCGTCAACGTCATCACCCGCTCGGGCGGCAACGAGTTCCACGGCGAGGTCGTCGGCTACTACAGCGGCGCGCCGATAAGGGCCAAGTACAGGGACATCCTGTCGCTCAACCTGGCCGATGACTTGGTCGCCACCTACTATCCTTACGAGGTCCTGACCGGCCGGGACCGGGACAACCGGTTCGAGGTCGGGGCCAGCATCGGCGGCTACGTCATCAAGGACAAGCTGTGGTTCTTCGGGTCCTTCCTGCCCGTCTTTTACACGAACACCCGGCTGGTCAACTACACGAGCGACGGCATCACCGTCAGCGCCACGCGGGATTGGTTCCGCAGACAGACGAACTGGAACTACTCCGCCAAGCTGACCTCCCAGCCCATCAAGAACGTCCGCCTCTCCGCCTCGTTCGTCAACAACTGGTACCAGTACCAGGGCGACCTGAATGACCGCACCGGCGATCCCAACCCGGCCGTCCCTTATGATAACTATGGCTTCACGTTCCCCAACTATTCCGCCAGCGCGACGGCCGACGTCACCCTCAGCAACAGCCTCTTCGTGTCGCTGCGCGGCGGGTACTTCATGACCAACCAGAACAAGCAGCTCGTGGCGCCCACGGCCCCCTGCTTCCAGTTCATCACCGAGGCTCCCGGCGGGTACTTCAACACGACCAATATCGGCCTGCTTGATGTTCCGGTCGAGTTCCAACGGCCCACCGGCTACCGCAACTACAACCGGGCCAATTCGCCGGTCGTGAACAAGCGGAAGAACGAGAAGTACAGCGTCAACGCCGACCTGACCTACTACCTGACCGCCGGCGGCGACCACGCCTTCAAGGTCGGCGGACAGTGGGTCCGCCAGGGCCAGAACTACGACGCCACCGCGAACTTCCCCATCCTCTTCTTCGCCTGGGACCGCGACTTCATCGCTTACGGCACGAACTACGGCCGCGGCATCTACGGCTACTACGGCGTTCGCGGCAACGACGTGACCGGCCCCTACGGCGACTTCTACAAGGCCTACAGCAACCGCTGGGCCTTCTACGCCCAGGATTCCTGGACGATCAAGGACCGCTTCACGATCAACCTGGGCCTGCGCGCGGAATCCGAGTACATCCCGTCCTACGCCACGGGCAATCCCGACTTCGAGAACCTGAGGCCCGTCAAGTTCGGCTTCGGCGACAAGCTGGCCCCCCGCTTCGGATTCGTCTATGACGTCTTCGGCGACTCGACCCTCAAGGTCTTCGGGTCCCTGGGCTGGTTCTACGACGTCCTGAAGCTCCAGATGGCCGCCGGCTCCTATGGCGGGAACAAGTGGAAGAGCACCTACTACACGCTCGACACCTTTCGCTGGGACGAGATCGGCGTCGACAACTTCTTCCCCGGCGAGTTCCTCCTCCCCGCGGAGACGGGCGCGCCGGCAGCGCCGCACACCTTCGACTTCCGCGCCCCGTCGTTCGACTCGACCGATCCCGACATGAAGCCCATGAGCATGCGCGAGATCAGCATCGGCGTCGAGAAGAAGCTGATGACCGACCTCTCCCTGTCCGTGCGCGGCATCAACAAGCACCTGCTCTGGGCCATCGAGGACATCGGCATCCTGCTTTCCGACGGCGAGCACTATTTCACGACCAACCCGGGCGGCCCCTTCATCACTGAGAAGTACGCCGAAGCCCGGGCCGGCGGTCAGATCCCGACCAACGCGCCCGACTGCCCGAAGGCCATTCGGAACTATTACGCCGTCAACGTCGCCCTCGACAAGCGGTTCTCCAACTCGTGGATGGGCGGCATCTCTTACACCTGGAGCCGGCTGTGGGGCAACTACAACGGCCTGGCCTCGGGCGACGAATACGGCCGCACCGACCCGAACACCGAGCGGTACTTCGACCTCTGGTACCTGGCCTTCGACAAGACCCTGAAGTCCGCCGTCGGGCTCCTGCCCGGCGACCGGACGCACTACTTCAAGGCCTATGGCTCCTACACGCTCCCCTTCGGCCTGACCGCGGGGCTCATCGTCAACGCCTTTTCGGGCCTGGTGACCTCCACGGAATGGGCCCTGGACGTCCAGGGCTATCTGCCGGACGGACGGGGCGACCTCGGCCGCTCGCCGTTCACGATCTTCGCCAACGCCTACCTGGCCTACCAGTTCAAGGTCGGGAGGAACAGCTTCGAGATCAACCTGAACGTCGACAACGCGACCAACACCAAGACCGCCCAGCGGATCTACGCGATCTACAACCAGGGCGCGGTGTCGGTCCCCGACTCCGTTCTTGCCACCGGCGCTGCCGGATGGAACATCAACGATTATGACCCCGTTCTCGATCCCCGCTACCGCATGAAGATGAGCTTCTACGGGCCGATCAGCGCCCGCGTCGGCCTCCGGTTCGCGTTCTAGCTCGCGCCGCAGAAGATGCGCCAAGGCCCGCCCCCACCCGGGGGCGGGCCTTTTTTTTCGCTATTTGTCGAGCCGCTGCTCGAGGTCCTTCTTGAAGGCGGGGTTGATCTTGACGCCGCGGGCCTCGGCCTGATTGAGAAAGTCGAGGGCCTTTTGATACTGCCCGGCAACGAAATAGATGCTGGCCAGGTTGTTGTAGGCGTTGCCGTGATCGGGGTCGACCCGGATCGTTTCCTGGTACTCCGCGGCCGCGTCGGAGAGGCGCTTCATCTTGAACAGGATGTTGCCGTGGATGAAATGGTACCCGGCCGGCACGGGCATGGTCTGCGGGACGGGATTCTGGAGCTGTCGATCGATCTGGCCGATGAGGTTCCTGTCCGCCTGGAGCCGGCCCTCGGCATCGTAGAGCGCCAAGGCCTGGGCCTCGGAGCGCGGCTGGCTCCGGAGCCGGGAGACCGCTTCTTCGCCGGCCCGGATGCTCTCCTCGAGCTTGGTCTTCTGTTCCCGGAGATCGTTCATCATCTCCTGGTGGGTATAGGAGTAGAGCTGGCCGATCTCGACGAAGGAGCTTTCGGCGCCCTCGATCGAGGCCAGGGCGGGCTCGAGGGCGCCCCGCTTGAGCTCGATCTGGGCCTGGAGGCACCGGGCGTCGGCGTTCTTCGGGAAGATCCCCAGGCAGTCCTTGATCTTCGCCTCGGCCTTGTCGATCTTGCCCTTGGCGAAGAGGGACTTGGCCTCTTCGAGCTTGGCGTTGGACGCTTTGTATTTCTGGACCATGGCCCGCTCGTCCTGCTTGAATCCGATCTGGGCCGGCGCGGCGGACGCGAGGAGGGCCAGACCGGCCGCGGCGAAGACGACGACGCGAGAGCGATGTGTCATGATCGAACCTCCCTATCGGGGCTGGTGGCCCGAAGGCCTTCTTTATGGTAGCCTGTATCAGTGCCGCCCGTCAACGGGACGGGGGCCCGAAGAGGAGAAGAACGCGATGAGACGGATCCTCGTCATGTCCCTGCTGGGGGTCCTGGCCCTCGGCCTGGCCCTCGCCGGCCAAACCCGCCGGGTGAAGGACCTTCCGGACCGCTACCGGATATGGCTCGAAGAGGACGTGGTCTATATCATCACCCCCAAGGAGAAAGAGGTCTTCCTGCAGCTCACGACCGACCGGGAGCGCGAGCGCTTCATCGAGGCCTTCTGGAAGCAGCGCGACCCCGACCCCGACACGCCCGAGAACGAGTTCCAGAAGGAGCACCTCCGCCGCATCGCCTACGCCAATCAGATGTTCGGCCGCGACACGCCGGGCGCCGGCTGGCGGACGCCCATGGGCCGGATCTACATCCAGCTCGGGGCGCCGAAGCAGATCGACCGCTTCGAGAACACGACCGAGCTCCGCCCGATCATCACCTGGTTCTACGATGCCATGCCGGACTACGGCCTGCCGAGCGCCTTCTACGTCGTCTTCTTCAAGAGGGAAGGCGCGGGCGATTGGGTCCTCTACAGCCCGTTCACCAACGGGCCCAGGGAGCTGATGGCCAACTCCTTTGCGGATCCGGCGAAGCCCTACGAGGCCTACCAGGAGCTCGCGGCGATCGAGCCGGCGGTGGCCAGCGTGTCCTTGTCGCTGATCCCGTCCGAATCGGGCAACCTCATGGGCCCCTCCATCGCTTCGGAGATCCTGCTCCAGAACAAGATCCCGGCCGCGCCCTGGGAGAAGGTCAAGGACATCTACGCCGACAAATTCCTTAAATACAAGGACTCGGTCGGCGTCGAGTACACGGCCAACTACATCGAGAGCGATTTCGCCGTTCACGTCTTCCGGGACCGGACGGGAACGTCGTTCGTCCACTACCTCATCGAGCCGTCCAAGCTCAAGCTGGAGCAGCGGGGGGACCGCTTCCTGACGACCCTCCAGATCAATCTCCTCGTCTCCGACGACCGCGGCCGGCCGGTCCATCAGGCCGAGCGGACCCTGCCGATCGAGTTCAATACCGAGCAGGTCGAGAGCCTCAAGACCAAGCTTTTCAGCTTCCAGGACCTCTTCCCCCTCATCGAGGGCACCTACGACATGAGCGTCCTGGTCAAGAACATGATCTCCAAGGACTTCACTTCGGCCGAGGCCAAGGTCACGGTCACGGCGTCCCGCGGGCCCGAGATCGGGCCTCTCGTCCTGGCCAACCGGATCGTCGAGAACTCCGCCTACCGGGGGAAGAACAAGCCCTATCTCTTCGGCGCCCGCCAGCTCGTGCCTTCGCCGCGGGCGGACTTCGGCCGCTCGGACACGCTCTATCTCTTCTGCCAGGCCCTCGGCCTGCCCCCGGCCCTCCAAAAGTCGGGCAGCCTGAGGATCTCCGTGGCCGACGATACCAAGACCGTCCAGGAGACGAGCCAGCCTCTGGCCGGCATGGCCGGGCTGCCCGACGTCTTCGAGACCATCCCGCTCGCGGCCCTGAGCCCGGCCTTCTACAAGGTGCGGGTCGAGGTCCTCGGCGAGGACGGACGGGTCGTCGCGTCCCGCGAATCGAGCTTTTACATCTCTCTCAAGGACACCCTGCCCCGGCCTTTCGTCGTCTCCTATCCGCTGCCGCCGGCGAGCGATCCCGTCTATGACAACATCCTCGGCAATCAGCAGCTGAACAGGGACGCCCTGCCCGAGGCCCGGGTCCTGCTCGAAAAGGCCTTCAAGGCCGAGCCCGATTCCGTGAAGTACGCCATGGATTACTGCAAAGCCCTTCTCGCCTCGAGGGATTTCGCGACCCTCCGGGCGGTCGGGGAGCCCATCCTCAGGGACAAGGCCCAGCACGAGCTGGCCGGCCTCCTCGGCCAGGCGGCCCAGGGCATGGGGGACTTCGCCGCGGCCGTGATCTTCTACCAGGACCACCTCGCCCACTTCGGCACGAACATCAACGTCATGAACTCGCTCGGGGAGTGCCACCTCAAGCTCGGTCAGACGGCCGAGGCGCTGTCCATCTGGAAGAAATCATTGGAGATCAGCCCCGACCAGGAGCGGATCAAGAAGCTCGTCGAGTCGATCGAGAAGAAATAGCCGCTGGGACAGGAAGGACGGATCGGTCCGGGCTCATTCCCGGATCTTGAACTGGGTTTCGTAGAGCGACGCGTAGAGCCCGCCCTTGGCCAGCAGCTCGGCGTGCGTGCCCCGCTCGACCAGACGCCCGGCTTCGAGGACCAAGATGACGTCGGCCGCCAGGATAGTGCTCAGCCGATGGGCGATGACCAGGCTCGTCCGCCCCTTCATGATCCGCTCGAGAGCGTCCTGGATGAGCGCTTCGGACTGGCTGTCGAGGGCGGAGGTGGCCTCGTCGAGGACCAGGATCCGCGGGTTCTTGAGGATGACCCGGGCGATGGCCACCCGCTGCTTCTCGCCGCCCGAGAGGCGGTAGCCGCGGTTGCCGACGACGGTGTCGTAGCCTTCGGCCAGTCCGGCGATGAAGTCGTGGATGTTGGCCGCCCGGCAGGCCGACTCGATCTGCTCCGCCGTCGCCTCGGGCCGGGCATATAAAAGATTGGCCCGGATGGTGTCGTTGAAGAGAAAGGTCTCCTGAGTCACCATGCCGATCTGCCCGGAGAGAGTGTCGAGCGAGAGATCGCGCAGGTCGTGGCCGTCGATGCGGACCGTCCCTTCGGTGGGGTCATAGAAGCGCGGCAGCAGATAGGTGGCGGTCGTCTTGCCCGAGCCGCTGGGCCCGACCAGGGCCGCCAGCTGGCCCGGTTCGATCTCGAAGCTGATGTCCCGCAGGGCCCAGCAGCGCTCGGCCGGGACCTCCGCGAGGGGCGTATCGCCGCCGTCCTCGGGCGCGGCGCACCCCGTCTGCTTGCCGCCCTCCTGGGACAGGGGAGGCTTGGCCAGCGCCGGGCTTCGCGGGCCGCCGAACCGGACGACCTCGGTCAGGCCGGACGCGGCGGCCTCCTCGGCGGCGTCGCCGGGCTGATAGCTGAACGACACGCCGTCGAAGCGGACATCCCCCCGAACGGTCTTGAGGGTCTTCGCGCCCGGCCGCTCCTCGATCTCGAGCGGCAGGTCGAGGACCTCGAAGACCCTCTCGAAGCTGACGAGCGATGTGGCCAGGTCCATGCGGGCGTTGGTCAGCGCCGAGAGCGGCCCGTAGAGAAGGCCCAGGTAAGCGGTGAAAGCGACCATCGTGCCGATGGTGAAGCCGCCGCGAAGCACGAGCAGGCCGCCGCCCCAGAAGACGACGACCGTGCCGACGGCGCTGATCAGCCCGACCGTCAGGAAGAACCAGCGCATCATCGTGGCCTGGCGCACGCCGGCCTGGCGGACCCGTTCCGCGCGGCCCCGGAACCTGGCCACTTCGTCGCCGGTCCGGCCGAACAGCTTGACCAGCAGCGCCCCGCTGACGTTGAGGGTCTCGTCCATCATGGCGTTCATCTCGGCGTTGTTGGTCATCTGCAGGCGGACGACCGTCCGCAGCTTCCGGCCGAGCAGGCGCGCCGGGACGAGGAACAGCGGCAGAACGGCGATGGCCAGCAGCGTCAGCCGCCACTCCAGCCGGAGCATGATCGCCAGGGCGCTCGCCAGGGTGATGGAGTTGGTGAAGACGTCGACGAGCGTGCCGCTGACGGCCCGCTGGGCCCCGATGACGTCGTTGTTCAGGCGCGACATCAGCTCGCCCGTCTTGGTGCTGGTGAAGAAGCGCAAGGACATGCGGTGGAGGTGGCTGAAGAGCTCGGTCCGCAGGTCGCAGATGACGCCCTCGCCGACGGTCGCTCCGAGGTGGCGCTGGGCCACTCCGAGCAGGCCGTTGACGAAGGGCACCGCGAGCATGCCCAGCGCGAGAAGCGTCAGGCGGTGAAGATCGCGCTGCGGCAGGGCCCGGTCGATCAGGTCGCGCACGAGGAGCGGCGGGACCAGGCCGAGCGCGGTCGCGATGAGGATCACGGCGAGCAGGCCCGCGATCCGTCCGGCATAGGGCCGGCCGTAGCCCAGGGCCCGCCGGAGCAGGGCCCCGCTCAGCTTAGGGCGGTCCTGCTTCTCGTCGAAGCGCAGAAAAGGCCGCCAGCCGGCGTTGGCCACTCCCTACTTGATCCCTTCGAGCCGCCGCCGGACGGCGGTCTGCTTGGGGTCGATCTCGAGCGATCTCCTCCAGGCGGCCGCGGCCGCGGCGACTTCGCCCAGCCGGTAGTGACACTCGGCGAGGTCGTTCAGGACGTCGAGCCGGGTCCCTGTCCGTTCGAGATAGGTCTTGTAGGCCCCGACGGCCTCACGGAACTCGCCCAAGGCCTGATGGCAGCGGCCGAGGAGGGCCAGCGCCTCCTGGTTCTTCCCAGTGTCGTTCGCGAAGGGAAAGAGCATCCCCTTGGCCTTCACGAAATCCCCGGCCTTGACGAGGACGCCCGCGTAGGCCAGGGCATAGTCCAGCATGTTCGGATTCGCCTCGTAGGCCTTGGCCAGGAGGGGCGCGGCGGCCGCGAGGTCCCCCGCCTTCTCCAGCTGCCCGCCTAAAAGGTAGGCGTACATCGGGTGATCGGCGGGCGGCATGACCTTGGCCGCCACGAGCGGCTCGGGGATCTCGGCGGTCGGCGAGACCTCGAAGTCGGCTTCGGCCGTGACGAGCGCGCGGCCCTGGCCGTCGCGGACGGCGACCCGCAGCCGGTAGGCCTCGGGGGGAAGGTCCCGGAGCGGGAATTCGCGGACGACGTCGAGCGGCGGCAGCTCCGCGAGCGGCACCTCGCGGCGAAGGACCTCCCGGCCCTGCTTCTCGAAGACGTACTCGAGGCGGCCCGTCCGCCTCAGGTCGGCGGCGAGAGCGTACACCTGGAAGAAGACGGCCAAGGTCTCGCCGGAGCCGAAGGTCCACCCGGGCCGGCACGAGATCTGCGTGTCCCCGGCGCGGAAGGGCTTGACCTGGCGGGGAGAGGCCGGAAGGGCCTTGGCCCTATACCCGAGCAGGAGAGGGCTGATGGCGCAGGCCTCGGGCACGGCCCCCGGGATGACCAGCTTCTTTTCGAGCGACGTGAATTCCCGGGAGACGGTGTTCTTCATGAGGAGGCTGAAGGCGTAGGCGCCGGGGGCCAGCGGCACGGCGTCTTCGATGAGCACGCCCGTCTTCTGGACCTCGTCGAGCGCGGCGCGGTCGAAGTCGAGCGGGAACGCCTTGTCGTACTGGAAGATCGTCCGTCCCTCGGCGTCCTTGAAGATCCCGTTGAGCTCGAAATTGACCGCGAAGCGGCCGTCGTGGGGAAGGACCGAGAGCTTCTCCGGCTTGATCCCGTAGTGGACGAAGAACAGGCCCGACGGGTCCCGGATGACCGAGACGACACTGTCGCTGCCGATGTAGTTGGCCGAGTAGTCGACGTCGATGACGTCCTTGTACTTGAGGAGGGCCTCGGCGTACCGCGCGTCCACGGATTTCTCCGGCATGGCCAGGACGCGGGCCAGCATCAAGTCCGAGGCCAGCCTTGCCTGTCCCAGCGAAGGGGCCTCGCCAGGGATGAGCGAGAGCGAGGCGTCGGCCAGCCGGGCGTCGAACTTGCGCAGCTGGGCGTAGGCCGCTTGGACGTTCGTCGGGTCGCCCTGGTAGTTGACGAGCAGAGAGGCCGGGCCGTCCTCGGACGGGCTGTAGAGGATGTATTCACCCGTGCCCAGGCGCTTGAAAAAGACGATCTCGAAATGGGACGGCAGGCCGTACTCCGGCCGGCCGGCGTAGGACCAGATCTGGGCCGGGTACGAGAAGGACTGGCCCTCGATCCGGCTGATATCGATCGGGGGCCCGAGGATGATGTAGACCTTGCCCCGGTCGGTCATCCAGCCCGGCCGGGTCGTGTCCCGCGAGAAGTATTCGTTGGCGTAGGCGATCCGCTTCGCGTGCTCGTCCTTGAACTCGTTCACCGGCGTCCCCGGCGTCGGGTCGCGCTGCCTCCAGAAGGCCTCGATGAAAAGGTCCCGCTCGCGGTCGCTCGAGAGCCGGAGGAAGACGTCCCGCTCCTTGGCGCCGATGATGTAGACGACCTCCTCTTCGAGCCAAGTCCGGTATCGCGCAGGCAGGTCCTTCGGGCGGAGCTTGCCTGGCGCCTGGCCCCAGGCCGGGAAAGCGAGGGCCGCGGCGAGGGCCAGGAGGGCCACGGCCACGACGAGCGGTGTTCGCTCAGGCCGCATGGGGCTCCGGGCCGCGCAGTTCTTTCTTGAGCCGCTCGATGACACCTTTGACCTCCTCGATGTCCTTGGCCTCCCGCTGGGGCGACGCGGTGGAGACATAGAGCTCGAAGTAGCGGAGGGCCTCTTCCTTCCGCCCCTGCCTCAGGACGGCCCGGCCGAGATTGTAGAGCGCGTCGGTCTGTTTCGGCTCGATCTCCAGGGACTTCTTCCAGAGAGCGACCGCCTCCTCGACCGCGCCCTGCCGGTAGCGGACGGCGGCCAGGCCGTTGTGGGCCGAGGCAAGGCGACCGTCCAGGGCGATGGCGGCCTTAAAGCTCGCCGCGGCCTCCTCGTACCGCTTGGAGAGGAGCCCGCAGTTGCCGAGGTTGTTGAGGGCCATGGCGTCGTGAGGGTCGAGCTCGAGGGCCTTCTTGAAGGCCGCCGCGGCCTCCTCGATCCGGCCGCTCTTGAAAAGGCTGACCCCTCGATCATTGTGGACCTCGGCTACGTCCGGACTGAGGGCCAGGGCCTTGTCCAGCGTGGCCAGGGACTCCTCGAGCCGGCCCGCCTCCTGGTAGTAGAGCCCGAGGCGGGCCAGGATCTTGTCGGTCCCCAGGCCGCGGCCGACGGCCTCCTCGAGCAGACGGATGGCCTCTCCGCCCCGGCCCATCTTGGCCAGGTTGTAGGCGGCGTAGTCGTAGGCCACGATGTAGTCGGGCTGGCGCCGGAGGAGGTCCTTATAGAGCGCTTCGGCGTCTTCGAGCCGGCCGGTCTCCGAAGCGTTCACGGCGTCGCTGAGGAGGTTGTCCCAGGCGATCATGGTCTTGGGGTCGGGGAGCGGGCCGCCCGCGGGGGCCGCGCCGCCCGAGACGTAGCCGAGCGAGGCGAGCTTTTGCCGGGCTTCGCGATCGAGGGCCGCGGCCCCTTTTTCGGCCGGCGCGGCCTGCCGTTCGACCAAGGCCTGGAGCTCGACACGGAACCGGTCGGCGACCGCGGCGTTCGCGCCGCAGACGTTCGCCTTTTCGCCGGGGTCGGACCGGAGGTCGTAGAGCTCGGGCGTCGGGGCCTCGATGTACTTCCACTCGGGCGTGCGGAGGCCTTTCAGCGGCGCCCAATTGCGGCTGAGCAGGGGGTTCAGGGACTCGACGTAGAGGCTCCGCCCGGCCTCGCCCCGCCCCGGGCGCGACGGGCCGGCGAGAGGCGCCAGGGACTTGCCATCCAGTCCTTTCGGCGCCGGCCAGCCGAGCATCTCGAGGACGGTCGGCAGGACGTCGGCCAGGCCGACCTGGGCCTCGACGACCCGCCCGGCGGCCGCGCCCGGCCCGGCCACGATGAGCGGCACGTGGAGGGTCGAGTCGTAGATGAAGATGCCGTGGGTCTTTTCCTCGTGGGCGCCGAGGCCCTCGCCGTGGTCCGAGGCCAGGACGACCAGCGTCTCGCCGGCCCGGCCCGACTTCTCCAGCGCCTCGAGCAGCCGTCCGAGGCACGCGTCCGCGTAGGCGATCTCGCCGTCGTACTCGCGGCCGGCGAATTCCTTGTCATAGGGCGGCGGGGGATCGTAGGGGGCGTGCGGGTCGAAATAGTGGACCCAGAGGAAGAAGGGCGCCCCGCCGTGGGCCCGCAGCCACTCGGCGGCCGCGGCGGTGACATCCGCGCCGGGCCGCTCGACGAAGGCCATGTCCCGGACCCGGTTGCGGCTGCCGTAGAGATCGTCGTAGGCCTCGAAGCCCCTGTCCAGGCCGAAGCGCGAGTCGAGCGGGTAGGCGCCGACGACCGCGGCCGTGGCTAGGCCCTGGGCCCGGGCGATCTCGGCCAGGGTCCGTGGCCCCGGCCCGAGGCGCTGGCCGTTGTCGCGGACGCCCGCCGAGGCGGGAAGGAGCCCCGTGAACAGTGTGCAGTGGGACGGAAGCGTGAGAGGGACGTGGCTGAAGGCCTGGGCGAAGCGGACGCCCCGCCGGGCCAGGCCGTCGATGACGGGCGTCCGGGCCGGGGCATAGCCGTAGGCCCCGACATGGTCGGCCCGCAAGGTGTCGATGGTGACGACGAGCAGGCTCGTCCTGGACGGCGCGGGTCCCGCGGCGGCCGGCGGGGCCGACGCGGCCGTCAGGCTGACGGCCAAGAAAAGGGCCATCCCCGACGTCCCGGATCGGATCAGAGCTCGCACCGGGCTAGTATACCAGTTTTGCCCGGGGGCACGCTAAACCGGGGACACGAAACCCTGTCCCCCATTTCAAGAGAAATAGGGGACAGGGTATCATGTCCCCATTAAAAAAGGAGGGGAACTCCCGCGAGTTCCCCTCCGAAAAAGCAAATTCGCGTCAGATGTGATCAGAACCTCCACTTGAAGCCGAGCCTAAGGATCCTCGGGGCTAAGAGCACCTCGACCTTATGGAAATAGCTCGATCCGGATCGCTCGTTCCACTCGAGGATCGTATGCGAGTTGAACGAGTTGAAGACGTCGGCGATGATCTCAAACGTGCCGAACTTGTTGGTCGTGATGACCTTGCTGAGGCGCAAGTCGAGGATCGCCATATTGGGGTATCGGGAGTCCCCGAACTTCTCCGCGGCGACCTCTATCCGCCCTTGGTTCAAACCCGAGTACCTGAAGAATCTCTGCGCCGGCATGCCGGAGCGGTAATTGAAGAAACCGCCGAAGGTGATGCCGAACGGCAGCTCATAGCTGCCCATTATTTTGACGATCCATGGGCAGTCGTTCCAGGCTACGACGTCGTCGTTGAAGACCCGGTTGTTGGGGTCGTTGACGGCCGTGATCGGCAGCCTGACGTTCGACTTGCCGTACGTAACCGAGGCCTGGCCCAGCCACTTGTGGGAGAACTTCTTCCGCAGGGTGAGCTCGACGCCGCGGTAGGACTCCTTGTAGCCCGCCCGGGTCGTGATGAAGTAGTCGATCTGATCGACCAGATCCTCACTTATGTCATAGACGGTGATCAGGCCTCCGTCGTCCGGCGTGCCGGTGGTGCCGTCCGGCCCCGGATCCTGGGCTTCGATGGGAGTAAAGCTTGTGACGGGATTCCAGGCCAGATTGTACTCGAAGAACTGGTTCTTGTTCTGCCGGTACATGAAGTTGACGCTCAGGCCGACGTCGTTGGTGATCTTCCGCTCGACGCCCACGATGGCCTCGTCGATGTAGGGGGCCTTGAGCTCAGGATCGATGTTGTACTTGGAGGCGATGTTGATGTATTGGATGCTGCCGAGCTCGTCGGTCGTGGCCTGCCCGTCCTCGTTGTCGTCGAACCAGCGGTAGTCGACCTCCCAGTAGCTGGTGTCGATGATCTGGAATGCGGGGTCGTAGCTGACCTGGTAGGAGTAGCGGGACAGGTTGAGCTTGAAGACGGTGGAGGCGTCGTTGAAGAGGTCGTAGGTCAGGCCGATACGGGGATAGAGGACGTTCCAGGCCACGACGTTCTTCCGGGCGGGGGAGACGTTGGGCGAGGGCACGCCTTCACCGTACGTCGCGTCATAGTAGTCCACCCAGATGTTGTTCTCGACCTCGGTCCGGTTGGTGTCCATGTGGGTGCTGTCGAAGCGCAGGCCGAGGTTGATGGTGAGGTGCTTCTTCAGGGAGAAGGAGTCGGAGAAGAACGCCGAGTAGATCCGGTTCGTCTGGCTCCACTTGATGGGGCGGAAGGTCCAGACTTGGTAGGAGCTGGTGTGGTCCGGGTAATCGAAATAGAGCAGGTGGTTGCCCGGGAAGACGCGGTCCGTGTGGAACGGCGTATTCTGGTACTCAACGCCGAGCTTGATCTCGTGGTCGCCGCCGAGGAAGTCGTCCTTGAAGTAGTCGGCGAAGGCCGTGAACGAGTACCGGTCGCTCCAATAGGTCGAGTACTGGTAGTACGCGTTCTCGTACATCTCCTCGTAGGGCGAGCTGTAGTAGATGCGGACCGCCGCCGCGTTCAGGTCCACCCCCGGCTGGGGCGCGGTCTGCCACCACATGTTATAGCCGCCGAACTTGAAGGTCAGGAGGAGCTTCGGGCTCACCGTCCAGGTGTCCTCGAGGTGGTAGATCCAGGAGGGGGAGTTCTGGTAGAAGGTCGTGATAGGGGGACGGGTCGGCCCGGCGCCCCGGTTGGGCTCCTTCTTGTTGTCGTAGTTGAGCCAGCCCATGATCCGGTTGTTGTTGCTGATCTGGCCGGTCAGCTTGGCCGTCCAATGCAGGAGGTCCGTGTAGGCCGTGGCCGGCACGCCGTCGAGCGCGTAGCCGATGATGAAGCGGTTGATCTCGGTCCGCCGGATCGAGCCGAAGAACCACAGCTTGTCCTTGATGATGGGGCCGCCCAGGTCGCCGCCGTAATCGAAAATGTACTTGCTCGGGTTGCCGAAGCCGGCGCCCGAGTACGCCGGCGTGTTCGGGATGTTGTTGGCCTGGATCCACTTCCAGTTCGGCTCGGCGTACAGGCTGAGCCCTCCGCCGAAGGTATTGCCGCCGGCCTTGGTGATCATGTTCAGGACGACGCCGCTCGATTGGGTGTCGACGGCGTGGGCGCCCGTCTCGACGGAGACCTCGGCGAACGAGTCGAAATCGAAGTAGATGGCCGAGGCCCCGTTCATGGCGGCGTCCGTGACCGTGATGCCGTCCAGGTTGTACTGCGTCTGGCTGCGCATGGTGCCGTGGGCGTAGCCGCTGCTCTGCGACCCGCTCTGGCTGCCGCCGACGTTCTGGGCGTTCATGACCATGCCTGGCGTCAGCTCCATGAGGGCCCACGGGTCGCGGGCGCTCGGCAGCTTCTGGAGCATGTCCAGGGTGAAGTTGGTGGCGATCGTGGGCGACTTGATGTCGATGACCGGCTGCTCGCCGGTGACCGTCACGGTCTCGTTGAGCGCCGACGGCTGCAGCGCGGCGTTGACGCTGGTCGTCGCGCGTAGGGCCACGGTGACGCCGCTCTTCACCAGGGTCTTGAATCCGCTCATCTCGAACTTCACTTCGTACTCGCCGACCGGCAGCATGATGAAGCGGAAGCCGCCGGTGGCCGAGGAGACGGTCGATTGCGTCCTCTTGATCAGGGCGGGGCTGGTGATGGTCACGGCCACGCCCGGCAGCAGCTCGCCGCCGTCGTCCGTGACGCGGCCGCTGATGACGCCCGTCTGGGTCGTATCCTGGGCCGCGGCGGCCGCCGCCATGACGAAGAGGGTCAGGATGATGATGGGGAGCTTATTCAGCCTCAAGTGTACCTCCTCTCTGTTGTCGGGAAAGACGGTGAGAGACCTGTGGGCTTTTTGTTCATCGGGGTCTATCCATTCCCCTCCTTGCCGCGGGATTCGATGCTGGCCATTTGACGGCGAAAAAAAAAGGCCCCACGCCGCCCGCGGGGCCGTTCTTTTGGACCCAAAAATGGACATCATCCGGGGGGATGATATGTCCGGTCCCCCCCCCGTGTCAAGGGGGAGAAGGGACCCCGCGGGGATCGTCGAAGGGCGGCATGAGCCGGGTCGTCTCGAAGCGGATCTTCTCCCAGACGGCCAGGTCAAGGCCGCAGAAGACCTCCACCACCTGCGGATCGAACTGGCGCCCGGCGTTCCGCTGGAGCTCGCCGCAGGCGGCCCGGAAGTCGCGCGGGGCGCGGTACGGCCGGTGGGAGGTGACGGCGTCGAGCGTGTCGGCCACGGCGAAGATGCGGGCCTCGAGGGGGATCGTCTCGCCCTTGAGCCCCTTGGGGTAGCCCGCGCCGTCGTAGCGCTCGTGGTGGCAGAGGATGATGTCGCCGACCTCGCGGTCCGGCTGGGCGTCCCGGACGAGGCCATAGCCGAGGGCGGGGTGGCGCCGGATGACGTCCCATTCCTTGGCGTCGAGCGGACCCGGCTTCTTCAGGATGGCGTCCGGGATGGCCATCTTGCCGGCGTCGTGGAGCAGGGCGCCCTTGCGGATGCGGTCGAGGGCGCGCGGGTCGCGGATGCCGGCGGCCTCGGCCAGGACGTGGCTGTAGCGCGCCACCGTCTTGGAGTGGCCGTACGTCTCGACGTCCCGCAGGTCCAGCGCGGCCATGAAGTTCTCGAGCGTCGTGTCGTAGGCTTCTTCGAGATCGCGGGACTTGCGGAGGTGGACGGACAGCTCCTTTTTGAGCCGCTTCATCTCGGCCGCCTCGGAAGGCGCCGGAAGGCTCTTGCGGGCGTCGACTCTGACCCCGAGTTTGGACAAAATTGTGCAAAGCTCGGCCCGTTTTTTGTCATCCTCGACGATCAGAATGGCCCCGTCTTCCGTCATGACGGGATTTCTTATAACTCTTTTCGCGACCGCGTTCAAGTCGGCCATTTCACCCTTGACAATGAAGCGACCGACTCCACATAATAGTTGCGCTAAGGTTCAAGGA